>JAABUO010000103.1_pt1 | contig 229876 bp, 229 predicted proteins | sample 5559291 | NCBI WGS metagenome assembly JAABUO01 (sample SAMN10711878, study PRJNA513372) | rock metagenome | isolation source: Antarctica rocks | place: Antarctica: Victoria Land, Finger Mt sud
GCCGCACAACTCGATCCAGGCCCCATCCCCTCTCCGCTAGAATCACGCCACAATCTCCTCCACCTCATCCAACACCTCCTCCACAATCTCCTCCACGACCTTCTTCTCCCCTTCCCCCTCCCCCTCCGCCGCCCCCACCTCCTCCTCCTCCTCCTCCCCAACCCCCATCTCCGCCCTCTCCTCCCTCAACTCCTCCTTGACCTTCTCCCGCCACGCAAGCCACTCACTCAGCATCCGCCTGCGCACCTCCACGATCGCGCCCTTCTCCTTGTCCTCCTCGATGCGGTCTTGCTCTTCAAAGTCCTTGCTGTAGTCGCGCAGGTTCTTGCGGATGGACTTCTGCTCGTCGCGGGAGAGGAGCGTGGGCGGGCGCGGGCGCCACAGGAATTGCTTGAACTTCTCGATGTGTTCTTCGCGGTGGAGCTCGCCCGAGAGGGAGTAGATGTGGTAGCCGTTTTCCATCTACATGGGTTGAATGTTGTTAATGAGAGGGTATAGGGGGGTGAGGATCAGAGGAGCGAGGAAGCGGACTTACGGCATGTTTCCAGACGGAGGCGCTGGTGGCGACGTAGCGGCCCGTGGGATCCCATTCGATGTCTGTGACGCCGTAATGGTCCGCGGTGTTCATGAGCTGTAGGTTGGCGGTGAGATCTTTCTCGCTGTCAGCCTTCTCGCCCTCGAAGTCCAGATCCCAGAAATCGAGATCGAAGCTTTGCTGTGAGTGGACGGTGGCGACGACTACGAAGCGGCCTTTGGGCGACCAGTAGATGGCATTACTGTTCTTCTTCTCGATGGTGCGGATGTGCTTGAAGTTGCCGACGCCAGCGCCCTTGATTTTCTCGGGGCAGAAGAAGGAGACGGCTGTTTTGGGTGGCACGGCTGTAGCGGCAACGACCTCGGCGGTGGTGATGAGGCAAAAGCGATCACCTTTGGGTTCCCATGCGAAGTTGATGACCGTGTCTTTTATGGAGTCGACGACCTCGACCGGTACGCCTTTCTCCTTGACACGGAAGATCTCGAGGTTCGTGGCGAGCGATTTCTTGGACTTGGAATGCCGGTCGACTTTCACGCAGACGTATGCGCCTTGGGATTGCCAATGGAGCTTTGCGTCCGTGACGTTGAAGAGGTTGCGGGTTCGGACGATTTCCTTGGCGGGAATGTTCATTAGACCGACTTTGGCCGGGTTGCTGCCGATTTCAGGCGTCCAGAAGCAGAAGAGCTGCTCGTAGGCTTTTTGTCCTTCGCGCTGCGGCGTGGCTGGTGCCCATTCAAAGTCCCGGATGCCTTCGATTTTGATGGTCGTCTTGTCGAAAAGGTTCATCTTTGGGAGCTCGTAGACGGATATTGATTGGCCCTCGAGCATCCGCGCAACATACTTGTCGTCCGCGGACCATTTGAATGCGGGCCAGGGGATCTTCTTCTTAATGGGCTGACCGGTTACAGGGTCTTCGGCTGGGCTGGCAAGGTCGTGGGTCTGAAATGATCGCAATGGTTTCTCGGTTTCCACATCCCAGATGATGTAATTCTTGCCGTCTTCTTCTAGGGTCAGGAATGGGTCATCCTCACCAACTTCAATAGGCTTGAATGACCAGGTGGTGATGTACTTTTCGGACGGGGAGATATCGATCAAATTGCAGCTGGGATGTGGGAACTTGTGTAGCTTGGTCCATGACGGGCCTCCCCAGAGCTGGGCGCCCTGCGTGTGGATGGTGGCCATGTACGTTCCCAGAGGCGACCACTGCACGAAGAACTCCGTCCAATTCCCTCGGTTGAGGATCATCTCAGGCGGATCCTTTTTCTTATTCCAGAAAACGCCGACATTGTCTCCCCTGAACATCACCATCTGGTCTCGGCCATTGGGATCGCCCAACCACCAGCGAAGATGCTCATTCTCCCTGAAGTCGTCAATGCGGGGCGCGTGGTACTCGTCATCAATACGGCCTTCTCGACCATATCGATCGATGTCTGTCAGCTTATTGACAGCAAGTGTATGCTTCTTGTCCAGGGGGGTGCCATGTAAGGTTTTCGTTGCGGCAATCGCCTGTTCGGGCGTTTGATATTCCACAAAAGCGTAGCTAGAGACGTGAGTACCACCTTTGAAAGTGGGGAACGTCGTAGATGTACCCTTCTGAAACTCCACTTTCGTTGAGCGGCATGAAAATTGCATCTTCCTTCGTTTTCCCAACCGAATTAAGTTTCTTCAGGAGGAATTTGAGAAGTTTCGGCTTTTGCTCCTCCGTCACCACGGGCAGGCCATCGATGACGACAAAAGAGTCGAGGCCCTGTTCTAATCGCACGTCGTACTGTTCTCGTAGATCTATTCAAGGGTCTTTAGATACAAAGCTGCTAAGGAATTGAAGCACGAACCTGCAACGTCGAGTTCCTCTTCCGAATCGGAGCCGTTGTCTTCGGTCAGATTATCGAAACTTGGGGCCATGATGACAGCGCTTCGCTCAGGGAATGTGTGTGAATGTGGTACCAGGGAAATAGACGTAGAATGCAGGAAGAACCATTCTATCACATTAACTTGAGGCTCGAGCTCAGATTTGTGTGCGATAACCGATTAGCCCAATCGGGTGGCTGAGTCATCTAGGGTAGTCACAGATGGAGCTAGATCTCGGGAGTCAAAAGTAGCTTGGCCGCTCTTAGCGGCCGATCTACGGTTCTTCAAGATGGAGATCATTCAGACCCACAATTTGATCAAGTGCACATTGCCACTACCTCAGCGCATCTTCGCTCTTACGGAGGACAGATTTGCTTGCATATCTAGGCGTCACTCGTTCTACGCATCATATATTCAGGAGCCAAGCTTCTGGCCATGTGACAGCGCTCCGCACTATTCCACTTTCTATCGGCTTGGCTAAAATCACAATCTTAATCATTGTCCACTCTTTGCCAACCCCCGTCTCTTTGAACAGTCATTTCCATTGCCTTCCACGAGCAAAGACCATCGCTGCTGAACAACCGGTCGAGACATCTCAACATGTCTTGTATGTAACCTCTGAAAGCCTGGACGGGGCACAACAGCTGATCCGCGGCAATAGTGACGCCAGAGACCGAGGCCTCATATGTGACCATCATTGACTCTATCCTTGCTGCCAGCGACTTGAACACCATTTCTGAAAAGCGCATTCGCAAGGGTCTACAAGCTGCAGTGGACTATGACATTACCCCCTTGAAGGTGATTATGCTCGGAATTACAGTAGCCCATCAATCGCTTACGGCAGAGGTCAGGAGCCGATCAAGGCGCTTATTATGACTCGATTCGACAAGTTCATGGCTGAGAAGATCCCTATCCCCCAGACTAATGGTCATGCAACCACCGCGAACGGGCAATCGTCTGAGGGGTCAGCAGAACCCAAGCAAGAGCCTTCCCCTTCACCATCGCCTTCCAAGAACGCCCGCAAGCGAGGCTCCGTCGAGGATGACCTGTCCGATGTCGCAGTTAGTCCTTCTCCGAAGAAGAAGCGAAAAGCGGCTCCTGTTGATGACGACGCTGCATTTGCGGCCAGACTTCAAGCCGAGGAGAACGGGCGGGCCAGAGCCACGAGGGGAGGTGTGAATAAGAAGCCTACATCGGCCAAGAAGAAGATCAATAAGAAGACACCCAAAAAGAAGACATCGGACAGAGTGAAAGCAGAGGATGACAGCGATCTCGAGGGTTCTGGGTCAGAGATCGTCGAGAAGAAGGTCAACCGCTCTGGCGGCTTTCATGTAAGTTTTTGTGCATAATCTTGGGCTCTCGGTTAACGTGAAATAGAAACAAATGGCACTTTCAGCACCATTGTCAGCATTGTTAGGTGGTGAGGCGCAAATGTCCCGGCCGCAGACCGTCAAAGGTATATGGGCCTATGTGAAGCAGAATGATCTCCAGGATCCCAGCGACAAGCGAATGCTGCTATGCGATGGACCGATGAAGGCGGTTTTCAAACAAGACAAGGTACATATGTTCACCATGAACAAGATCCTTGGCACCCACCTCTATCCCGCGGACGAAGAGTAGCATAGATCTTGACTTCGGGAGAGAAGACCATATGCGCGTTTGCTGCAATTGCTTCCCCCTTTGCGACTAATCTCCAAGGTGATCACCTTTGATCGAGAGCTAATCTCTTAAACTTACTGCTTCATTTAGCGACGGTGTCATGTGGGTCTTTTGGCTGCTACGAGGAAAGGAGTAATTGAAATCTCGGCACGCAGTTGGTGCTGTAATCTTCCGCGTACGAAATCATCGTCGTACTCATCTACGGAAGAATGGGTGTGAGGGTCTGGGTAGAGCCAGCTAGAACAACGAGCAGATGGGGTTTGTCAGCAACAAAGCTGATAGAGTGACAAACACTTGAGTTGTCCTCGGGTGCGACTGAATGCATATGGTAGACAAGCAATAATCTGATCAAATGTGACTCTGTCTACTAGCAAACATCGAGTGCATGACTCCTGTGAACGCCCGCCAAGCCGCCCTTTGACATCCTTCCTTCCCAACTCACCATTCTCCACCTCCACAACTACAAGTACTTCAAGTAGACTGGAGGTACTTCATATTGGATACATATCGCAATTCTAAGTCGCAAGAATCTTCTTGAAGTTCCACAGCAAGCTCTGAACAGTGATGGCGTCAACGATTCTTACACCCACTGCCCAGCTTTCCGATGCGCCAGCATTGAATGACAACACGCGCGGCAATATCAGACGTGGTCGTGGCGGCGTCAGAGGAGGGCCACTGAACGGGCATAGAGGATCACGAAGGGGTGGTGGTACAAACCGAGGAGATCGTACAATGGGCAACAAGCATCAGCGCGAGCGACGGGTTTCAGGCCCAGAGAATCGACCAGCTCCCCCAATACCACCCCCTCCAGGTTTAGGCGGTGGCGGCAGCTTCGGTGATCGCCTGACCGAAGATGCCGAGAACGTAGAAGGTGAGGGTGGGGGTGTGCAGCAGCAGCAGGAGGACCAGAAGGAAGACGACGTCGAGGCAGAAGTATGCTTCATATGTGCTTCGGAGGTGGAACACAACTCTGTGGCACCATGCAATCATCGGACATGCCATATCTGCGCGTTGCGACTACGGGCGCTCTACAAGACGAGAGCTTGTGCACATTGCAGAGTAGGGAATTATCATCCCTCAAGACATAGGATGTCATCGTTAACACATCATAGACAGAATCGCAATTCGTTATCTTCACGGACGACTCGACTAAAAGATACGAAGACTACGGAGGGTCAGACTTCGAAGAGTCAGATGAGACTTTAGGCATCAAGTACGGAAAAAGGGACATATACGCCGACACCCTTGTCCTGCTACGCTACAATTGTCCGGATAGAGACTGCGATATTGCCTGCTGGGGTTGGCCAGACCTGCATCGGCATGTCAAAAGTATGCACAACAAAGTTATGTGTGACCTCTGCACCAGGAATAAGAAGGTGTTCACCCACGAGCATGAACTCTTCACTCAACAAGAGCTTCGCAAGCATGAGAAATTCGGCGACGATAATCCTGGAGCCGTTGACCAGAGCGGTTTCAAAGGTCATCCTGAATGTGGCTTTTGTAGGCAGCGATTCTATGGTGACGATGAGCTTTACACTCATTGCCGGGATAAGCATGAGCGATGTCACATATGTGATCGGAGGAATCAAGGAAGCCAGCAACAATACTATGTCGACTACAACTCGTTAGAGCAGCACTTCAAAAAGGACCACTTTCTCTGTGCGGATCAAGAATGCTTGGACAAGAAATTTGTTGTCTTTGAGTCCGAGATGGATATTAAGGCACACCAACTGGAAGCACACCCTAATGGTCTATCAAAAGGGCGAGACGCCAGAAGAATCGACATCTCTGCCTTCGACTACCGCACACCTCACCAGGAGAACCGAGGGGGTAGAGGAGGGCGCGAGGGCAGAGGCAGGGGCAGAGGTAGAGATCCCAATACGGAAGCTCTCCCCCAATCAACTGCTCAGCCCATGCGGCGAGACGAGATTGCCTATCAGCGCCAAATGGCCATTCAAAACGCGCAATCTGCCACAGCAAGAACCTTTGGTGGTCAATTAACCTTACCAGATCCCCAGCCTGCTAGAGCAGCCAGCAACCGCCCAGTCCAAGCCCCTGTCACAGAGACTCGAGGCACTACAAACCCGTCATTCTCAGCGATCGACAACCTTCACATTGATGGTGCCACCAACTTAACCCCAAACCAGCAATTGACACCGCAAGAACAAGCACGCCAGCTCCAACACGCCTCTGTCACTGATCGCGCAGCCACTCTACTAAAGAACGACCCTACAAAGCTCACCTCCTTCCGCGACTCCGTCTCTTCCTATCGCAAATCCGCCATCACAGCCACCCAAATGATCGACACGATGTTCTCCCTTTTCGACGCCCCCTCCTCTGACATCGGCAAGCTCATCAAGGAACTCGCAGACATCTACGAAAACGAAGCCAAACGCAACGACCTCCTCAAAGCCTGGAACGACTGGCGCGCCATCAACGAAGACTACCCCACCCTCCCCGGCCCAAGCGGCATCCTCCCCGGCTCCTCCGCCGCCACAGCCGGCAGCGGAGGCCATCGTGTTCTCAAACTCAAGAGCTCCACCGCCCAGTCCTCTCAATCGGCCGTCAGCCGAAAAGGCAGCTGGGGCAACTCCATCAACTCCGCAACCCCCGTCCCCACTATGCCCGCCGCATCAGCCAACCGTGTGGGTGCCGGACGCGTGGGGAAAACACCCTGGACAGCTCCTTCGGCGAGTACTTCAAGTCGCCCGTCCCCTGCATCTTCGCGGCCGTCGTCGAGGCCACCGCCCACCGCGACGGCGGTCAATGCGGGTGCGTTTCCGGCGCTGCCGTCGGCTGCGAGACCGAATACGTTGATGTCGGGGTTGACGCGGGGGACGGTGCGGTGGGATGAGGGGAGGATTAGTCTGGCTGCGTCGCCGAGTCCGTGGGGCAATAGTGTGGCTTCGACTTCGGCGCCGATTGCGGATGGTGAAGGGGATGGGGATGGTGTTGGGGCGGCGTCGAAGAAGAAGGGAGGGAAGGGGAAGAAGCAGACGCTGTATCGGTTTGGCTGAGGTAGATTCGTTGCGGCGAGCGGATTTTTCTTTTGCGCCTAGGTTTTAGGGGAATTCGGCATTTGATGTGGGGAAGTGCATTGGCGTTCGTGGAAGATGAGTACGGAATTTGGGACGCGCAGGGCGAGATTATGATCACACGACACATCAAGGATCGAAAGGGTCAAAGCAGCATGATAGTCGTATCAGCATCCAAGACGAGCTAGAATATCCAGAAAGAAACGACGTAGAACGAGGGCAATAGAATAATGAACATCCTCTACATCGGAACCCGTATCGATGACTCTTAGAATCCATGTACCCCATGCGTCCAAATAGCCAAAATCTCACCACCAAGGCCATCCTCTCCCTCCCTCCTTCATCCCCCCACCTCCAAACCGACCGCCCCTGCCCACCTCCCACCTCCCCCTCCCATTCCCAAACCCCTCCATACACAATCATCTCCTCGCCCCATACACAATCCATCTCCCCGCCCCATCTGCCCTTTTCCCACATCCATCTCCCCGCCCCAAACACAATTCATCTTCCCACGCATCTCCCCTCCCCTCCCTTCCCCACCCCACCCACCAACACCACCCACAACCACAAGCCGTCACAAACCACACTCCGCTGCGGCTTCAAAGCGCTAGTACGCAGACTTGGCGTCCACGAAAGCGAATGGGACAGGGGGTTTGGGGGGAGTAAAGGTGGGGGGTTTGGTGTTGTTGGGTTGGGGTTTACGTTGGGAAGGGAGGGGAAGGGGAAGGGGGAGCTGGGTAGGGAGGTGGATGGGAGGGGGTTGTGCTGGGGTGGTTGGAGCTCGGTAGGGAGTTGTGCTGGGGTCAGGGGCTTGGGCTTGAGTTCTTGGCTTTCACGGTGTCCAGGGCTTGCAGTGGGGTGGTATTTGGAGGTAAATGGGGGATTGCCCCTTTTTTCGGAGTTGTAGACCTGAGCAAGTGGAGTCTTTGCACATGGGATGGAAGTAAAGTAGAGGAATTTGCTTGTCCCAAAGGAAAAAGGCCTAGCAAGTTCCCAATATGAAGATGCATGGCAAACTAGCAGACAAGCTAAAAGGCACGCCCCACGACAGCCTGACTACCAGAACAGAAAAGGCACAGGCATCAGAAAAAAGAAACCTACCTTGTGTGGGTCTCGAACGCGGAGCCCGAAAAGAGAGTGGATCAGTTAACGGATCTAAGGTTCTCATTGCATTATACAGCAGTAAATGCTACTAATGCTACGATTGGGTCTTGTAATTAGAATAGTTTGAGTCATCATGTCCAGAGCGGTGATGTTTCCTCTTGTTTGTCGTTTTGATGTAGTGCATCATGTTTACCTTATATCTCAACTACTCCCTTTGTTTATCGATTTCTTAGTACTATTGACCTTCTTTGGAGAGATGATTCCAATCTGAAGGTAGGTTAGCCCCTTTTGTTCTGTTCCACTTCGGGGTAGGATTTGAATCTTGCACACACAGTATAAAAGCATAGCGGCCGTTCAGACCAGCTGGGCATGCAGAACAGCGACTTGACGTGAAGCAACATCTGGTTTTGTGCGTCCCATTCCGAGCGCTTTAAGATGTCTTCTTCGAGAGCCGTGTCTTGAACTCAGCACAGCCTCGTTGAAAGAAATTCGGGTCCACTCCACGGCCGAGACGTAGAGCCAAGTGGCACCACTTCAACGACTCCGCCAAGGGCTGCTGTTTCTTCGGGTGAGGAATGTTCAACAGAGCTCTGACGGAACCAGATTCGGGAAAAGCGATAAAGCCCACCAGACGAAAGGAGGTCTAGACCCCGATGTGACTTCCAGTTGCCTGGTTCTCATCTCATCCTTGGAGCGCTTCCCAATGCATTCCAGTCAGACAACCTTCTCCGCCTCTTCGAGCAGCTCCTCAACCTTGAAGTCACCGTCACCCTTACTAAATTGCTCAAGCAGCTTCTTCCTCTTCGGCTGCTCCTCTATCACGCCGTAGAATTTCTGAAGGCACATCAACAGCCATTTGCCCTCATCCACACTTACACCTCTTCCCTCTACGACATTTCCCTGTAGCAAGACTAAGCCCTTCGCATCCCCGAAATCTAGATGGTGCGTCACTGTCGTATGCGGCTGGCTGAATTCCCCTCGCAATTTATACTCCGCCAGGTGCGTGAAGAGAACCGTCGTTGTTGTAGGCGAAGGAAAGGTCCATTGCAGAAAATGAATCTCAGCTCCTTTACCTTCTCGTGGTAGAGGAAGAATGAATTGCGGATGTCGGCGAGCGGTTGCTTCGCTTCTACGGTATGTCGCTTGCGGTATCACGGCACATAATGAACGAGGGTCAGAGGCATGGCGGAGGCGCCAAATGTACTCGATCTCTTTCTGGGGCAGTTCTAGGGTCTTTTTAACGTCGATGAACGAGGAGAGGAGCTTGATGCCAGGAGGTGCAGATGGCTTGTCAGAGGTTTGCGTAGGAGAGGAAGCGGATGATATATCAGGAGCGGCCTGCGGTGGCGGAGGTGGTGGAGGGTAGGGTGAGATCGATGGCTGTGGTTGCGGTGCGGCAGGAGATTGTCTGCGTGCTTGTATCCGATCTTTGTAAATAGATTTCAACTCGTCTACGTTTCGGAGCCCAATTCTATCGCCACATTAGCCCCTCTCCTGCTTTTCATATTCACGAAGATTTTACGCTTTAGCCTTCTCCTGTAGCTTCTCTCGATACTTATCGCCAATGCTTTTGCCTTGCGGATGGGTTGCGAGAAAGCGGATATCGTGTACTTGCGCCCATCGTTTCTGGGACGATCTCGAAGTGTGAGGCCCTCCTAAAAGGATGTGGCGAAGGGCAGGTGCTCTTTGACGTATCATTGGGAATATTCAAGAAAGGAAATACAATCGTACACGAAGATTGGGCGGGAGCAGTGTCACGAAGGCGAAGAACGAGATGGCGAGACGTCAAGACCATATGGCGTTCTTAGGGTTGAAGCGCGGCAAATGTACGCGGCTAGATTACCCTAAGTTGATAAAGATCTAACCTCGGCATCTCTGTTCAGATCAGCACTCCGCAGCGGCAGCTCGCTTGGACGTCATCTAGGATGCTGGAGATTGCACTTGCGCTCGCAATGCCGTCTTCTCCTTGTGGACTGCGGTGTTCGCCTTCTTCTTCTGCTCTTTCACTCGGTTGCCTGCCATTAATTCGTCTATTGCCTCACTTTCACAATGCCCACCGAGTCCACATACCCGCGATTTGACATACCGAACATTGACATCTGGGCGTTACTGTTTGAGCGCACAGACAGACCCTTTCCAGATGACAAAGGTACTCGATCGTACTCCTCAGCTGTTGTCAAATCACCTTGCTAACAATGGCAGTGATTTACCGTGACGCTGAAACCGACCGATTCTATTCGTATGCTCAGGTCAAGAGCACAGCGATTGAGTTTGGAAAAGGCCTCAAATCCGTCTGGGAATGGCAGAAGGGAGATATGCTTGCATTGTTCACGCCTAATTGCATCGATACCCCATCGGTAATATGGGGCTGCCATTGGGCCGGCGGCGTAATATCGCCAGCAAATCCTGGATACACGGCAGATGAGCTGGCTTTCCAATTGAAAGATTCTGGTGCTAAGGCATTGGTTACTCAAATGCCCTTTCTCGACATTGCGCAAGAAGCTGCGAATCAGGCGGGTATACAAGATGATAGAATAATTCTGATAGGCGACTCAAGGGATGAGACGAGAAGGTTCAAACATTTCTCAGCGATCCGGAATATAGCTGGCACGAACAGGTATCGCAGAACAAGGATTGACTCGAAGAAAGACCTCGCATTCTTGGTATACTCGTCCGGAACAACCGGCCATCCGAAAGGTGTTATGCTAAGCCATGAGAACATCGTATCCAACATCCTCCAGATCAAAGCAGGCGAGTCTGGCAACATAACATGGGACGGTGGCCCAGACGGCAAGGGAGACAATATACTTGCGTTCCTCCCCTTCTTTCACATCTACGGTACGACCAACCCCCCAAAAACTGCTCAGCGAGCCCAGCTAACATCCCCCAGGACTTACTTGCCTCGTTCACCAAAGTTGCTACAGCGGCCTCCATCTTGTCGTCATGTCCAAATTCGACATCGAACAGTTCTGTGCCGCCGTCCAGAAGCACTGCATTACCTTCACCTACGTTGTTCCCCCCATCATTCTCCTCCTCGCCAAAAACCCCATAGTCGATAAATACGACCTTAGCTCCCTGCGCATGATGAATTCCGGCGCCGCGCCCCTAACCCAGGAACTCGTCGAGGCGGTCTACAAGCGGCTTAAAGTCCCCGTCAAGCAAGGCTACGGCCTAAGCGAAACTAGTCCCACAACGCATACCCAGCCATGGAGTGAATGGAACAAGACGATAGGATCTGTGGGTCGACTGTTCCCAAATATGACCACGAAATACATGTCTCCCGAGGAAACAGAAGTGCCAGCCGGCGAAGTGGGCGAGCTGTGGATGAAGGGGCCGAATATCTTCAAAGGCTACCATAACAACCCCGAAGGCACCAAGAACGCTTTGACCGGGGACGGATACTTCAAGACCGGGGACGTCGGGTACCAGGATAAAGACGGCAATTTTTATATCACGGATCGCGTCAAAGAGTTGATCAAGTACAAAGGCTTCCAAGTGCCGCCCGCTGAGCTCGAGGGACTGCTGCTCAGTCATCCGAAGATCAATGATGTTGCTGTGGTCGGGGTTTACAGTGAAGACCAAGCTACGGAGGTGCCGCGCGCGTATATCGTGCCTGCGCCAGGAGTCGAGGGTGGGAGGAAGACGGAGGAGGACATTGTGGCGTGGTTGAGGGCGAAGGTGGCGAATCACAAGCGGCTGAGAGGTGGGGTGAGATTCGTGGATGAAATACCGAAGAGCGCGAGTGGGAAGATCTTGAGACGGGTGCTGAAGATTAGGGCGCAGGAGGAAGAGGAGAAGCGGCTGAAGGCGAAGCTGTAGTGTGTGCCGTAGGGGCAAAGTGCGATCGAAAGTTGACTGAATCTGCTATGGGACCCTTCTGTTGTTGCTTTCTTCGGGTTCTCCTACGAAACCCCTATAATGCTCAACGTTTTGCCGCTTTGCCATCAAGCCATCAGTGGTCGTTCAGCCCACTGCCATTCCGTCGACACGTTTTTCCATCTTGCAAAGCCCTTATTACTTGGTGAGGCTAGCCCCAGGTATTAGCACCCTGCCAGCGCATGTAAGCAACTTTTCCTGCAGAGCACTGCTCGTAGGGATCACTGCCACACTCCCCTCGACGCAAAAGTTGATTGAAGACTTAGAGGATGTGGTAAGAGGTCCAGGACTCCTCTTTCGGCGACGTAATCTTCTCAGTGTCATTGGGATCACGCTTTCGGTACTGAGGTCTGGATAGAAAGTGAGGAAGAATGTATCTTCTGTCTTATACTTGGCTCCCTTGCGCGAGGTCTTGATCCGTTCCACTGGCGATGATTTCATGGTGGAGTGCCTATCGTTAGGGTATTTGACTGTGGATATAGCTGTATGATGATCTGATGCCATAAATGCGGTAGGTGTGTGACACTTACCACTGAAGAGGCGTATTGGGAAGCAGTGCGGTTTGATGAAGGCTGAGAACGTATCATGTCAACGCAGGGGATAGACATCAAGGAGGTACCCAGACCACTCACTCGTTCTGTCGCTGAGTCAAGATAGGTAAGCAAATTCGTTAATTCGGATATATTTTTCCTATCAGCATATCGATGCCGAACTGGCCTAGCTATCCGGAACAGACATAGGTAGCATAGACCCCTCGTCCGATCCAGCAATCTCAAAAATTCATCGACTGAAACGCCTCCACCAAGTCCGCCCCTTCAAACATCGCCCTATGACCTAGCTTCCCATACCTCTCCCCAAACGTCTTGTCCTCCCCAACAATGATCTTGTACGCTGTCTTTGCATACTCCTTCGCCTGCTTCCCCATCGCTGATGCACCTGCCGCATAGCCCGCAATCCAGATGTGCACCCATGTCTCAATGACACGGTCTTGCATCAGGCCCCAGGTTTGAACCTCAAAGGTGGAGGTGAGAGACGTGGAGTCTGCGCGCTTGAACACGTAGCCTAGGGATTCGAGGACTTTGTAGGCCGTTTCGATGGTTTTAAGGGAATTTTCCTGGGCGCTGTAGAAGCGGGTGAGCAGGAGGTAGGGGTCCCAAAGGGTAAGGCGGGGTACGGTAGATGCAGGTACCGTGTATGTCTTCTCGATGGCGGCGAGAAGTCTTTCGGCTTTTGCTAGGTTGGCCGCCGGGCGCGCTGAGAAGGCGTCTTCCAGGTCTCGGAGCAAGCCCTTCCGTTTGGTGAGGTCCTTTTTGGGCGTGGTTCTGGTGTGCTCGCAGATGCAACATGTGCATATGAAGCCCCAGTTCCCGAACCGGTCCTGCGTTTGCTTGTAGGACAGCATTGGGTCAGGGCCGCAGTACCAGAAGGTGATCTCGGTATTGGCGGGGAGGTTGCGCGTAGCGCGGACAATCTGCATATCGCCTATGAAGCTACGGCGGGCGTTGCTGTTGCAGCTGTGGTTGATGTAGGAGGCATTAGGGAAGAGGCCGCCTGTGTGGAATATTCGCTCCTTGCGCTGCTCTTCCGATGCCTTGGAATGTTTGAAGTGACTCTCGAGGGACGTGCGAGGACAGCCGAAGGCATTCAGAGAAATTATGCGATCCACTAGGAAGCTATGGAGAAAATCAGCGTAGCTCAAGAAACGGTATCGTGGAGTAGCTTACGTATCGACTACTGCTGAGCCGTCGACCTCTGTGGGCTCAACGGTTTGGTAGTCACCATGATGTAAAGCATTCAAGGCTGGTAAAAGAGAAGGATTCCGATGGAGCTTCTGGACAGTCTCCGTGATAAGGTCTGCCTGGGTCCCAAGGACGGACCGCTTCGTAGTCGTATTCATGAGAAGGCTCGTCTTCGAGCCGGCTTCGTTGGCTTCTTCATTGGCCCAACAGTAGGAAAATGCTTTCTCGCATAACAGTACTTCTCCCGCGATAACGTCCTTAGTGGTAAACAACCCACGTCCACGAACCCCAGCCGGCTTGACTGCGACTGGTGCCAGATACGTCGCGCAATCGATATAGGGAGGTGTCTTTTTTGCAGCCTCATACATGGATTTGAAGTTGTAGTCCCCATGCTCCTTTTCCTTCAAGCGTTGTTCTGCTCGGACGAACTCTGTTTGTGCACCGAGGCAATTGGGGAATTGCGAGAGAAGAGATGTCAGCATGTCATGGCTTTCTTGGTACCTTTGTAGCCCATACAAAGCTCGAGCTGCGCGATAAAGGCTTTTCTCCAAAACCTGGGACGGTGCGGCGATAGTTCCGGCATCCTGCAAGGCTTGGTCGTAATATCCGAGCTTTAAGTTGACGAGAGATCGATTGAGCTGGATGATCCGCCGTTGGTCGACCGTATTTGTGTGCTTCAGCGCTTCTGTGTAACTAGTAGAACAACGAGATTAGTTATTTCGCAACTTCGTCTTTGTCGATTTGTCCGGTTGTAATGAGATATGAGGGGGTGTGAACTTGCATTCCACCAGCTTCATATGGTTTACCCGCCTTCAAAGCGCGGTTGCCCTCATCCTTCAATTGCATTGCATCTATCTCAAGGTCAGAGATCCGAGGCTTCCAGGCTGCCGGAACTCTCTCATCATCTGCAGAAAGCCAGATGAGATCGCCGACATGGTCCACCCTCAGCCCATAGCCTCCATCGTTCTGCACTTTGAAGTAGGGCTCCTTGAGTATGCAGAGGTGGCTTTCTTGGATCACGTCCTTAGCCTTCCGATAAGCGTCGGCTTTCTGCTGGTAAAGTTGGAAGGGTATTCCATGCCCTTTCTCATCCTCCATGATGACCATGACTGCCGTCATGACCATGGACGGGGTTGCCGCGCGGAGTAGCACATAGTGACCGCGGTGATGGGTTTCTAAACGCAGATCCTTGATGAACAGCTTCTGGAGACAATGCAAAGCTGCAGTTGAGGGTGGATATGGAGGAGCAACCCAAGATTGCTGGATCTGGTGTTTGCCTTGTGCCATGGCGATATCATTGGCCATACGTCGGCCCATAAATTCGCTGATAAGCTGCTCCCGAGGCTTCCTGTCCCTTGGTTGCTCACCCCTACGTTGACTAGCGGCTTGCAGAGCATCTTTCTGCTTATCAAACAGCTGTGCCCACTCTCTGTTGTCAGAAATGTCGTCGAATTCCATGATGGTAGGTTGAATTCTGTTGTTCCTTATACTCCCAAAGGGAAAGTAATTGCGTGAGGACTGATACAGGAACTAGATGAGAGAAGTGGTGGTGTATTGAAATAGTCAGCGAGCAGTGACAAGGGTACCAGAAAACCTGAAACATTTGTGCTCAAAGAAAGTCGGTGCAAGCAAGGCTACTTGCATGCTGCATTAGCTCGGGTGAGATCTTTGATATATGGATCGCGGAATATGGATTTTAAAAGTCAGATGGTACCAGGCTACCTGTGTTGATCTTCTTTGCCAGGAGTGTGTGGAACAAGACCTTGAATGTTGTTGAGATATTGGTACGAGTGGTCACGTTTCATCTCCTACTGCCACTACCTTTTTGGGCCACGCCAGCGTGCGTTTGCACTGATAGATTAAGCCTCACTACTCGCGTCGATTAAAGAGTTTTGTTCTGAGACTTGATAGGTACTTGGCACCACTTTTGACATCTAGACATAGACAGTGAGCACAGAGATCTTCGCGTAAGGTTTTCGACGACTCATCAATTTTCTGCCTGGTGTCAATTATCTGGCGAGGTTGACGACCTTTCACTCGCGGAGTCCGGTCTCAGCAAAGCAGATAGATGAAAAATCTGTGCAGCACAATCCCATCTGAAACCACTTGATAACCGTGCAATCATATTTCTCAATATTACTGATCTGTAGGGAATTTTGGGCTCCAGGCGGTCGATGCGGTGTAGATTGAACTGCCGATGCATCAATTGATTACACATTCGTGAAAAGAATAATGCTTTCGCGGCTGTTGTGGGACAACACGTGCGACGGAGCAATATGAAACGAGGTTCTTTCGATCACTGTGGTGGTGGCATCAACGCCAAGGCGCAACTAGGCTAGACAGCCAATCAACGGATGGATGTACGCGCCTCCGAAATGCCAAGACCAAATCCCGGCAAGCTGAAACGCGCGGAAAACGGCGTCGCGGTAAATGAATTAAAATGTGATTCCCCCAGCCTCGCTTTTGCTGGTTCATCAGAGCCTTCAGAGGTCCCCCCACATTTCGGCAAGCGCAATGTAGAAATGTAGTGGGGCACCGACGGTTACATCGAGGCTTGGGCTGGCTTCTCGCTGGCATGTTTCTTCGGAAAGGCAAATAAACGATTGGAAAAGGAGCAACAATTAACAAAACATCTCCAGGCCAATGGGGCATTATTCATGGGCACGCAAGTGGCTGGTAGCTCTGTCTCCGCTTGATTCAAATCCGGCTCAGCGTATATTCTTCTCTGCGGTCTGGCACTATACATTGCGTTTGCCGAAATCTGGGGAACCTCCGATGTTGCCTTGACCATTCGGGTGAAATCGTTTGATTGAACCAATTGTGTCCTTTCTGCCGGTCCGATGTGCCTTCTCGATACGATGCGTGCGAGAACTAAGGTACCTTCCATTGATCTGACGTTCTAAACATGGCATCATAATGTCCAACCGATTAACTGTCAACTCGGCTTTCCTGCTTTATAAGAAGTGCGAAGGGCATCTCCACCAAGCCTTGGTAAGCTTGTTATACAGCCTTGGCTAACGATGTTATATTTCGTTCTCTTCGTTCTCTATGTCTTCAGCGAGGTTTATTCAACGAAATCATACGGACAATCTGCCACGAGCAACGTGTCGCTGCTGTGGGGCCCGTACCGACCCAAACTGTATGTCGGAATACGTCCTCGGATGCCAAATTCTCTAACTATGGGCCTAATGTGGTCCGGCGCCAGTAATCCTACAGAAATCTCGAAGAGTACGTATCACAATGGCTGCCGTTACGGTGACACACACTCTAACCTAATTTTAGACCTACGACATACATGCGAGCAAGATGAGGGTATGGCAAGCTACGGTTGGACAGCTTACGATGTACGGAAAGGTGGCACGCACATTGTCAACGATACTGGTAACAAGCTAGACTTGATCACCCACTTTGTAAAAGCGTCAGATGATGAAAATTATGTTAAATGGGGTTTGAGAGTTGGTGCTCGCCCAAGCGCGGATGGACACGACCGTCAAAAGAGTACGGTGATACTCTACCTTGGCGTCGAAGAATCAGGGTCAACAGTAGAATGCAACAAAGAGCACAAGACCACAACCTCGAAGACCAGTATTGTCTGCAACGGCATGACAGCGGGCTTAGGAAATTTGAGAATGCAGATTTCAGATAACACAGCTGACAGTGTATCTCATTGGACGTCTATCCAAAGTGTGACAGTGCCTGTGGATACCATTTGGCAGGCGAAATCTATTTGGCTGGAGCAGCTCCAGAACACTGGCTCACCCGATGGCCCTAGGAAAGGAAATCTCCTTTTTATACAGAAAACTTTCGAGGGAGGTTCGGACTTGGATATTTTGTTCTCTTCAGGAATTAATTCTAAAGCTATGGCTTCCACTAGTCTTACAGAAGACATTCAGAATGTGCAGTCGACATTTGATGACAGTTTCAACTCAGCCTTCTCGCCACAGCCGCCATTCCAGGACGAGCGGCATGTTACATTCTCTCAATATCCTCTCTCCAATCTTATGGGAGGGATCGGATATTTCCACGGAACAAGCATAGTCGACAAGTCTTCTGCTCCGGAATATGCTGAAACCGATCTGGACTTTTGGGGAAAGGCCGCCACGGCCCGATCGCGTGCTATTGTTCAAGAAGAAGGCCCCTTCCAGCTCTTCACCTCCGTTCCCTCGAGACCGTTCTTTCCCCGGGGCTCTTTGTGGGATGAAGGCTTTCATCTCCAAGTCATCATAAACTAGGACATAGATCTTGCTCTAGAAATCATCTCTAGCTAACTTAATCTAATAGATAATGATGGCTAGATTACTAGGGAACAAATCCTTGGCCCCGAGGCAAGGAGTAAGGTGCCATCGGAATTTCAGACACAGTACCCTCATTACGCGAACCCACCCACTCTGTTTCTAGCTGTCCAGGTGTTTGCCGCAAAGTTAAATGGGAATACACCTTACTCAGGAACTCCGAGTCGGTTGCTGGGCGATCCTGCCGCAGGCAGATCTATACTAGCTGCCATCTATCCGAAGCTAAGAAAACATTATGAATGGTTTCGTCGCACACAGGTCGGCGGCAATGGCACGCTTTACGGGCGTCCCGGTTCTGACCTCAACCAAGGATATCGATGGCGAGGCCGCACACCCCAGCACATTCTTACCAGTGGTTTGGATGATTATCCCCGTGCGCAGCCGCCGCATCCGGGGGACTTGCACGTAGATGCTCTCTGCTGGGTTGGGACCATGGCGATGGCCTTAAAGGAGTCCTCAGCCTTTCTTGGCGAGAGAGAAGACGAGGCTTTATTTTCGAGTCATGAGATCGACATTATTCACAGTGTTGACGGTGTTCACCGGTCCGAGGCCCAAAGAGCATATTGCGATACAAGAGTTGTAAATGACGGCCATGTGGAAAAGATCTGCCACAAAGGCTACATCAGTCTGTTCCCCTTCTTCACCAAGCTTATGAGTCCAGACCATCCCCATCTTGGAGCTGTGCTAGATCTGATACGGGATCCCGAGGAGTTGTGGAGCCCCTATGGTCTCCGTAGCCTTAGCGTTAAGGACGAGTTTTACGGCACTGATGAGAACTATCGGAGAAGTCCGGTCTGGATTAATATTAATTAAATGGTGATACAGAGATTACTGGTAAGCTTTCCATGCAATGTCGTTCAAATTGTGGGGCCAGATCATTTGATCGTCTCCTCATTGATGTTGTTTCCTCTCGTAACACTTTCTTCGATTCTTGGCCTCTATGGTTTTTGGTGTTGGGGTTTCTTCGAGGGATGGGTGACACGCTTCAACGCATTGACGCTTTGGCGATGGGTCTCCACTGGTTAATCAGCCCGTTCGACAATCCGTCAATCCGTTGTTAAATGGGTTCCAGGACCTCTATTTCCCTCGCCCCTACCGCCTTATCGGGCTGGGGAGTTGCATGTTTCAGCAACTGGCCCCATCGGTCATGGGGCTTCCGTCGTCCACTATGTTTGAGATGACCCTTTACGCAATGAGTGTCCGCATAAAAAGAACCCCTATGCGCAACTGCGCAGGATTCTCTGTCGACGTCGTCAACTCATAGGACCACAGATAGTACTACAGCTGACTCAACAATAAGGAACTCGCTCAGCAGCCGGGCCTACATCAACGGAAAGCGCGAGAGATATATATCAACCTTCGGCAGAACATTGTGAACACAGTTTTCTACTCCTGGGAGGAGACTGGTTTCGCCTGGGAGCAGTACAACCCCGACACAGGCAAAGGTCAAAGGACTCAGCATTTCACTGGGTGGATTGCGCTGATCGCGAAGATAATGGCAATGCCTGATCTTCGACCAGTGCCTACGTCGAAGCAAATTGATCACCCAGTTCTGACAGATAGATGGAACATCAGGTCAATTTCCATGACGATGTCGGCGTTGCTGTTATTCTGGTACCTTCTCCGCAGAAGGCTCATCGGGGTCTGGAGGTGGATAATAAACACATAGTCGTCGATCACCACTCACCTGTGTTCCATCGCTGACATGGTAGAGGGTATCTGACCTGGCGTCCTGCAAATACTCAGACTGATCGGAAATTGCATCTCCTCAACGCTATGAAAGGTATGGAAAAGTATTCACAGACTGCGCCCGAGACGTCTATTTAGAATCCCGAGCGAGCTCTCTGACGTGCCCTCCTAGCCGCACACTCTCGCATAAGGGCAGAAAAGGTTCACCGACACCGGCCACTTGATTCAGCTGAGATCGCATCGGTAGCGTGTTCACACTCTTTAAAAAGGCCGGCGAAAGACAATGAAAACCGTCCTTGATCACAAACAAAGTCTCACGCATGAGGATAAATCGAAAGTCGCAGCCGACCAGCGATGTTTCACTCTGGAAAGCCTTCAACACAGGTCACAAAGAACGGATGGAAGAGCGAGCGTAATGGGTATCTTCTTACTCAGCTCTGCGCGCTTGACAAGAAAAGTTTAGAATCTTTCTAAACGCACCGATATCATCCTGAATCCAGTATTAGGGGGATGGAAACTGTACACTGTTTACAATTGACCGGATAAGCGAAGGCTAGCGTAGAAAGCATCGTTGAGGTTGCTTCGTGTTCGTCTCCGACAACCAGAAATTCACAAGCTTCCACCTTGTACTCGACTAAGCTTCTGGGATTGATTACGCTCCTTGGGTTTTTCGGAGAGCAGCAAGCGTCGAGCTATTACAACAACCTAATGACTGAATTGACGCGCCATCAAGCAAGGAGCAGAAACCGGGTTCCCAGAAGGCTTTCGAAGCAGATCCAGCACCCACTGGTGCCCAGGCATGGGATAGCGATGCTACGAATACCGAATCCCCGGGACTTTCATAGCGAGGCGTTAGCGAAGAGCCTGCAAAGCCATCACATACCTGAGATGACAGCTGGCCGCTCCGAAACAATGAAACACGGTAAGGATGTTTCCCACTTGATTATGAATGCGAGGCTTCGATACTAGCCAGACCAAACGGTGGGGCAATATATTTTTCTTGACTGATGGATTTCGCTGACCGACCATTCCCGCGGTGGCTAGGTGGTCGTGTGTTTCACAGGTCCACATCTCATCCGTACATCTGTTCCGGAAATAACGTTGTTGCATTTTCTATTTACCGCCTTTTCCTTCTTGGCCGTCCTTTTTGTTCATGATGATGGTCCAGCTTACTGATGATCTGCCGTCGTGAAAGCGTTCCATGGTAAGCGCATAACAAGCACTATTCCTCAAACGACCTGATCAGCAGCTCTGCAATGCAGCTCTAGACGTCTATACGTCCACGTGGGCTCTCACGACAGCCGCGTTGTTGCAGTGAGCGATGCTGACCGAAGACCGCCCTTCCTCTTGATGTGGTACAAGGTTATGCGTCGGATATCGAGCAGACCGCGAATTGCCATGGTTCCTAGGCCTGGTCTAGCGATTCGTCAACCCCACGTATTAGACTCTCTCCGGCTGTGAATCGTCCTGCAAGCAAAGTGAAACGACATTGGGGGTATCCAGCTCGAGCGTCCCGCTCGTCATTTCCACGCACATCGGAGCATTTGGCGGCTGAAAAGACTATAACCGCTTTGGCGAAGCGGCATGGCTGATACGCACCCAATCGTCTGGAAGAAGCATGCCGTCCGCGCCCTGCAGATTCCCTGCAGATTTCATGCGGCGGTCCCGCAGTATCGGGTAGAGGGAAATAAATATCTCACCCCACATCTGGGGTCGCAATGTGGGGAAAATCCTATGTGAGCTGCCCTACTCGAGTCAGAGAACTTCCAGTACCGAACATGCCAGCAACACCGATTATGCTAGCGAAGAAATCGGCGACCAAGGAGGAAACAGTTCAATAACACGTATGCTCCTGGCTGTCTACTTGAACGATCTGATCACGTACCTGGATCCGGCTCCAAAACCTGCTCAGCTCTGTTTCTTGCGATCGTTTCGGAGCCCGATGGCACGCTTCGTCAATATCCTGCTCTGCCTATTCCTATTCGCTCACCTGATTGCCATATCGTCAACGACCCCTACCCATCATAGCATCGACACTCCTAGCCCTGGCGCATCGTTGGCTAGACATAAACCACAAGCACTTGCACCACACAACATCCCTCAGACCCCTTCGGCTCTTGCGCGCAGAGAAACTACCTCCGTTCGACGCGCTGACGACACCTGGATCATCTCCTACCTGGACGGAGGAAAATGGAAGCTCTGGTTTACGGTTTTCCAAGGATGCCTCCGCATCGCCAACGCAGCCACAGTCCTCGAGCATTTCCTCGGAACGGTCATAGATCGTGCAGAGGGCATCTGGTTAGCAGACGACCCGGTCAATGCATTCACTGTAGAGATAGGCATGCTGGTTCTGCAATTCAGATGTGATATTCCAATACCCTGGGGCTTCATAGGATGGGTTGCGGAAAGACTGTTGCATAGAGTATCCCTGGGCTTTGTGGGCACATTCAAGGCCATGGTGGAACATCTCACCACCCGTAAAATGGTGCATGTGAATCTGAAGAGGATCGTGGACGTGGCTGCGGCGGCTTGACCGGGAGTAATATGTTTTCGTCAAGAAGTCATCTCACTCCATGCATATATACATCTTCACGGGTTGCCTTGGTATCTCGGAGAGCAACAAACAAGTTTTACCACTTACCGCGCATAACGGGCACCAGCCTCAGCATTGGAACGACTTGCACGCATAGCGTTATGAGCATACTCCGTACAGCTCCCTCATCAACCGACATTCGAAAAACTTACAGGACATAGCATAGGGGATTACTCGAGAGTCCCAGCTCATCACAAATCCTCGGCCTCCGAAACGAACGGCAACTAAGTTTGGCCAATAATACAGCGCAATAGACAGAGATGCTGCCCAATACTTAGACACAAATTCTGCCCGGCCTACCCGAATCCTCCCAGCATTCCTCCCCTCTGTCAGGAAATAATCGCTTCAACCCCCCCTGGGAGAACTTCCATCCTCCTCCAATCCTCCTTTACCTTCTCATGCATCGCATACATGACCATCACGGGAAGACTATACCCCATCTGCGAGTCTTTCGCAAGGACAGTAGTCCAAAACGGCCATCCTACACACTTATCCACTTTGTATTATTGGCATACAGCAGGCGTCGGATGGATTGCTGCAGACATGGCGATCTGCATCTACGAGCGACGTGGAACCGACCACTTGTATGGATAGGAGCGGCGGACGGTGCATTGGCGTTACGGTGCATTTATTATGCTTTCCCTGAGTATCTCAACCTCTTTGAATGATATGTCTACATACCACCCCGTTCATCCTACTCTACAGGCGGCATACATCCACCTTCATGTACATATCCAGCCGACCGATCTCTAGCATCATGCTCGCCTGAGCCATCTATCCCTTTCGTCGATGTCCTGCGTTGGCATATATCCAGGCGCTCGCATGATGAGTCAAACCCTTTCTCTCTGCATCAGAAGTTATTTGGTTCCTCTAAACCGCGTCTTCGCTGTCGCTTGTCAGTGCTCTCTAGGAATCAACGGCGAAGACCTAGTCTCTTCATCCTGGTGCTTTATGCGCTTCAAGCCGCATTACTCATTACTGATGACTCTTGACGATATTGTTGATCGGTCGAGGCGACGTCGCGGATGGATGTTTTGAAAAGTTATTGACTTTTCGTTCGTTGAGCATAGAGACAAAGACCCAAATCGTACCTTTGGACAGGTAGATGTTTGCATGCTGCGTGAACGTAGGAGTTTTTTCTCGTGGCTTACTTACAGTGCTGAACGTGTCATAAAGGGCTTGCTGATGCAGAATTCGTTGTCTCTATGTACATAAACGGGTTCGACTCCATGCCTGTTGGGTCGATACCTGCCTGCTAATGGATAGTCATGTAGAAGGAGACTCGATTCTGGCGACTCTGCGCTAAACCTACAGCCAGCTCCTTGCTCTTGGTGCGTCCGCAGTATTCCTCGGATGGGGAATAAGCAATCCCCTACGACTCTTTCCCATTTCACCTAACCATGCGCCCCTAAGCTACCGATGCCGAAAATCCCGAGAACCTCACAATTCAAGCACAAACTCTTCCTCCGCCCCCTCCCTCAGCAACTCCTCCAAAGACCGTCCTCCAAGGTCCGGCACCTCCTCCTGCTCCCTTCCATACAGGCACCCCGCCTCCAGACACCGATCCCACATCCTGCTTCCCACTTTCGGTTCTCCGTAGCGAGCGATATACACCGCGGGGGGGAGGCTGGTGTCTGGGACTTCCTCTGCTACCGGTTTCGTCGCCGCGGGGCCGACATTCTTGCGGTATGCAGCGGAGGTGGCGCGGCCTGCTGAGCGACCGATGGTGGTTCTTGAGGCGAGGGCCGCGGCGGTGTGACGCATGGGAGAGGGGTTGGTTGGCGGTGGGGCTTGCTTGCGAGAGGAGATGTGGGAGAATGGGAGGCGGGGCTTGGTGGTGGTGGTGGTGGTGGCTTGGGCCTTGGGTTTCGGGACGGTGGTGGAGGCTTTAGGGTGGGAGAGGAGGGAGGCGGCGGATTTTGAGGTGAGGGTTGAGGGACCTTTGGATTGGAGGGGTTTCTTGGGGCCTGGTTCACTCGCGGTAGGCTTCGTCGTTGCAGGTGTCGATGTGGCTGCTTTACGCTCTGGGTAGAGTTCTGCCATGGTTTTGTCATACTTCTCCTGCGCGGTCTTCTGTGCAGCTACGGTCTTCTTACAAGTCTCGCCGGGGCATTCAGGTTCGCAGACACAGGAGCAATCAATCGACTCGAGGTCGAGTAGCGCTTTCGCGAGTTCCTCCTTCTCTGTCTCTTCGATCCCTTTTTGAAAAGCCATCTCTTGGCGTTGAATGTAGGATAGTCCCTCCTCATCGGGCTTGTGGAATTGTTCGCGCATCCAGCCAGCCATGAAGCCTACTTTGCCGTCTGGGAAGGGGGTGAAGTCGGTCTCGTGGATGTCATCTGGATAATCTGGGAGATCTAAAGGACATTAGCCAGCACAGTAGTTTGAGGGCGCTAAGACTTGTACTCTTAGCAGGCGGTGGCATGTATTCAATGTCCATCTCCTTGAGCTTGTCCAGGTCCGTATGGATGTCCAGCTTCGTCATCTCGGCATGAGAAACCCTCGACCTCCCCTTTCGTGCAGAGGCAGATGCACTCTTTTGCTGACTCTTGTCTGGTGCATCTTCGCCGGACGGTGGAGCAAGGATATGGAAAGCCTTAGTCTTTGCGTTGGTGGTCTTCAATCCTAGAGGGGCTCGGTTCCGCGGGCCTGTAAAGACGTCCTTTAGCCCGTACTATGAAAGAGAACCTTGTTTTGCAGAATATACCCATTGGCGTCTTGAACGCATCTTTGTCCCCCAGTCCTCCCTTCTTCGCCCCTGTAACCAGATTCTCATTCCCTTTGCCGCTGATTTTTAACACGGACTTGCCAGCGCCAAACAAACCTGGTCCATTTTCATCGTTGAGCGGAAGCTTGAACGGCGTCTTTGGAGCCTTGTTGCCCGGTGTCTTTGGTGCAAGCTGCCTTGTCCCCTGATTTAGCGGCTTTGATGCTGCGGCTTGCTGATGGCCGTGGGCCAAGTTTTCCTGATCTCGAGCGGCGAGCATATTGTTTATACTACTCAGGACGTATCATGCAGTGGTATATGTCACGAAAATGTACGCAGAGTAATTCAATGGTCTGCATTGAGAGTCGAAACGAGAAAATGGCGGCGCGCGTGTTGATCGTAGTTGCCTCGGGAACTGGCTTACGTAATCCGTTTCTCTCAAGCATCAACTCCGACTTACCTCTTTGTGAACTACTCCGACACTCAATCCCCTCTTGCTACCCATAATCGCGGAAGTTCTACACAATCTGCAGGCCTAACTACCATCCCGCAAAGAACTAAGTCTTCTTCCCCCAAGCGATCCCACAGATCAAGCCCCCATCATGGCTTTAGATGGTATCAAAGCGGTATGTATGCCCCTCGACCCTCAGGGCCGGCAAATCTTCTCGCAAGCTGGACAGAACTTGCCTCACGGCCGGGTACGCTGTCAATGAGAGACGATTCCGCTAAAAGATTCTTACAGAAAATGGCTACGATCCGCCAAGAACAGGAGGAAACCGCCGCCAAATGCGAAGAGCTCCAGTCAAAGGTCAAGACTTTAGAGCAAGAGAACCTAGCCAAAGAACAAGAGATCAAATCTCTGTCTCACAACAACCAACGTCTAGAAGGGGTAGTTGAGAAGCTTGAAGAAGACGTTCAGAAGCACAAGGACCTGGTGAAGGAGCATAGTGAGCATAGCAACCAGAATGAGAGTCTGCAGCGGAGATTGCAGCTACTGGAGGAGGAGGCGGAGGAGGCAGACAAGAACATGCGTGAGACTAACGAGAAGTATGTGCCTCCTGCGTTTACCAGTGCAATTTAGGTCACACCTGGCATGTGACATCGGCTGACGGTTCCTTCATTGCAGGCTACGTCAAACAGATGTCAAAGCTGGCCACTACGAGCGAAAAGTACAAGCTCTGGAAGCGGCTCGCGATCAATGGGAAGAGAAGTACGAGGAGATGTCCAAGAAGTACAAGACGGTCCAGCAAGAACTGCACGACTTCCAGCAGGAGGTAGGCAACATGTAGGGTCTGGCACAGGAGCCGAAACTGTGTTACGAGCGATGGGACGCTGTCTTCCCAGCCGCTTGAGGCTGCGAGCTTGTCGATCATAGAAGTTGGGAGCGAATGACACCTTGAGCGCTTGAGAACAGCAGTTGAGCGGGCATCATGACATTATGTTTGCACTTTGAAACCGGGATCGTTAACCGTAAGGTCATAACTTCCTTTCTTTAGCTTGCTTGCTATTGCGAGACCTCTCCTTATGTCTTGTCATCTTCCGTTCGACTTTGCTTTCATACCTGAATTTCTTCTTTCTCTTCTTAGGTCCTCCAGGCCGTTCTTTGGTCCACTTCCGTTTGCCGCTCGAAGCATGCTCCTGGTCTTCTCTCTCCCCGCTCCTTGGATCCTCTGCAGTTCTGAGACCATCTCCCTCACCGTCCGCATCCTCGCTGTCTGCCTCCTCAGCCACTTTGTGGAAGCCTTCTCTTGAGATATCCACCGCTTCGACGGTAACCGTAGTGAACCGCTCATCATCCACATACTCCACCTCATGGTTCGTCGTAGGAGGTTCCGCAATGCCGTCCCATTGTTCCTCTTCGCCTTGAACACTATCCGATTGAGATCCGGCGTCTTCGTTCGGCCTTTTAAGCATTGCGTTCACCTCTTGCACGTGCTTGACTAGATCCGCCTTCCGTCCATCGCGTAGCTGCACAATAGCTGTTAGCCTACAACCCAGGCCCGTCGAGGAAATCAGAAGAGCCTCACAATCTTGCGCGCCTCGATCTTGGCCTCCCGATCCCGCTTTGCAGCTTCTTCTCTCGCATGCTTTGCGCGATGGAGCTTGCGCTTGTGGAAGCCCGTCAAGTAATCCTCTCTCGCGTTCATGTCGAATTTGATCTCCTCGATGGCGGGGGCTGACTTCCGCTTTTTCTTGGACGGCGGAACCATACTGACAGCTTTGCGTTTGCCCAACATCATGCCGACGTTCGGTAAGCCACGGATTCTACTTCTCGCAATGTTGGCTACATCGCTGTGGGTTCATAAAAATGAATCCTGTCGAGGCCGCAAACTCCGGCGGAACTGAAACCCCGGGTTCCGCAGCCTTAGATCAATATCACTACCATCTGAACTCACTTCTCCTCGCAGAAGAGAGCAATCTTGAGCTCGTGTTACTTCGCCATGCCTCCAAGATCCAGCCCTACCTCCTCCATACCTAGTCACCACCCTCTCCAACGCCTCGCTTCGCCGTCCTCAGCCTTTTCCTCACTCATCCACGTCAGCCAACCACCGGCCCCCCCCTCCCCTAACCTCCGCTGACATCCCCAGTTCGCCGGTCTCTCCAGCTTTGCCGCATCCTTCAAACAGTGCACCTCCATCCTCCCCCCTTCAAAACCCATTCATTCACGCTGACCAACACAGCCTCGTCGACTACCCCAACCCCATCAACGACAGCTACGGCTGGCACTTCCAATACCTCACCATCCTCGGCCTAACCCTCTCGACCCTAACCTTCGCCTGCGGCTCCCTCTCCGACATCACCTCCTCGCGCGCCCTCTTCCGCCTCAAGAACACCTTCTCCGTCCTCGGCGCCCCCCTCGAGATCCTCATCACGCTCCTCTACTTCTCCCTCCGCCTCGTCGACAAATCGCTCGTCATCCCCGACTGGGCGCAGCTGCCCCTCCTCCCCGACTTCTCCTTCCACCTCTTCCCCACCCTCTTCCTCGCCATCGACTTCCTGCTCCTGTCCCCGCCCTGGACCATCTCCCTGCCTGAGAGCTTGGCGCTCAGCAGCGCCTTTGCGACTGGCTACTGGTTCTGGGTCGAGCTGTGCTATAGGCACAATGGCTACCTGCCGTATCCCATCTTTGAGATGATAGGGACAGAGCAGCGGATCGGGCTCTTCGCGTTTGCGGCGGCGTTGTTGACGGGGTGTACGATGGCTTTGGGATGGGTGTATGTGAAGATGAACGGGAAGATCATGGAGGTTCTGCAGGGAGAGCAGGATAAGAAGAAGAAGAAGAAGTGAATGAGCGAGGATCTCGGCGGATTTCAAGGAGAGGGGTGGCCAAGGGAGGAACGGTTCAGCCGGAGTCACTGGTGAAGAATATAAGGCAGCGAGACGTTTCAGATATAGAGAAGTCCAGTGTACAGGATGAATAAGGTAGGATAAGCAGGAGACGAGGTGAGCGGTCCAGCCGCGACGAATTCTATGTTAATACTCTCACGGTCAGACTAGACATCTAGATATAGCAAGTGTAAAAAATATTTACCATGTTGTATAATGAATTTGTGATAGTGATTATCTGAAATGTAGAGTAAAAAACTGTAACGGAAATCGACATAGCCTATAGCAGAAACGAGAAGACGGTATTCGATTCCCGCACAGACCCGTAAGATATCATACGATAGGGGAGAGTAAGCAGCCATCTGGTTCAAGCCCTGCAATGTGCACGCTGCCAGCGGCACAGGATAAGAAGCAACTCCACTGAACATCAATCCATTCATCACTCACTCTCACACACACCAGCCCATCATGAAAATCACATCCCATACATAAGCAAGTCAGTCCCATTAGGTAGCTCCACTCAAGCTCTAAGAATATACTAAGAATACGGTGCCTCGCCTTCTCTATCCAAGACCTCAATTGACTTCCCATCCCTACCAAGCCTCAAACCTCACTTCGACGCACTCACAAAATCTCCACCTCCACCAACGCCAAGTCCAAAAGGTCTATTTCCCCATCCCCATCCCCTTCTCCATCCTCACTCCCCTTCGTCCCCCCATAATCCGGCGTCCAATCATGCTCCTCAAAACTCTCTCCATTCCATCTCTTCTCACGAGAGGGGATGCAAATCGCTCTGGAACTACTAGCCCAGTGCTCAACACCCTCATCATCGCAACCTTGTTCGTCTTGCCCGTCCTGCCCAAGCGGCAAGCTCTGCGCCGTAACACCATCCGAAAGACTCCAGCTCGTCAGGGTCGGGATATCAACATCCATCAGACTCTCCGCTCTGCTCTCACGAGCGGATACATACCCCTCATCCGCATCAGCATCCCACATCACAACATCACTATCACTCAGCCTCAATCTCCCCAACCGCCCCGTCAACGACCCCATACTCTCAACACCCACCGAAGTCGCCGGCTCCCCCTCATCAGAAGCATACCCCTCATCCGAAGACCCCGGTCTCTGCAAGTCCGGCAGGCGGGATTCCAGGTTCCAGGCTGGATGTTGGAAGCCAGGGGCAGAGGTTGTGCCGTCGTAGCCCACGGGCGTGGATACGTAGGATGGGATCCACGGCGCGTTGCGCATGATCCAGTCGCCGTCATCCTCTTGGGTGGGGACGATGGTGCCGTCTTGGACGACGGCGCTTTTTTGTACTTGCGTGTCGAGGCCGGTGCTCAGTTCATATTTTCGGACGAGGTTGTCGGCGGAGAAAGCCCATAGCGCGATGGTACCGTTTGATGCGTCGATGGTGACGTCTTCGAGTCCCTCGATGTCTGCGATGTATACTCCGTGAATCTGCATAGGCCAGTCGAGCCATCCGGTGCCGTCTTCGTTGATGTGGATAGCCTCGTCTTTGTGCCCGGACGCGCTGTACTCTTCGATCCATCCCATTTCCCTGTCCTTTCCATTGCAGCGGCTAGCGAGAAACATGTCTTTCGGCACGCTGAAAAGCCAGAGACTCCCGTCAGCATAGCCGACAGCGATCCTGGCGCCCCAAGAAAGATCAGGGGCCGCAGTATAGCATATTGGAATTGGTATCTCTTGGTCTGCATCTCCACTCGGTCCTTGTAGGATAACTCTCTTGACAAATCTGGGATCATGGGCAGGCGCTTCCGGGAGGCAACCAAGACAGACACGGCAAGTCTCTGGATCTATGAACAAGACATGATATCCATCACTAAGCGGCATCGTGCGGTAATGATCTGGTTTAACCGGCTCAGGGCTGGGATCAGCATCAGGGAACCCCAAGTTACTCGTGCATTCCCAGACCATCTCATCTTGTTGCTTCTCTCGTAACTCCGAAGTAACAAACCTGGCGTCTAAGCTCGCTTTCACGCTCGGATGCGCAGCACTAGAGGTGAGTCTTAACCGTTTGACTGAGTCCCCGTCGATTCTTGGGGGGATGAAGTACAGATAATCGCTTGCATTTGCAATAGGGATCCATCGGCTCATCCCCTGACCGTCTAGGACATCTGTCCAATGGATCTCAACGCCATCAGAGCAGCCAAAAGCAACACAACGACGATGGGGACAGACGGCGATGCTACGAGGCGGATCTTCGGCGGAGCAGAGGTTTCGGTAGATGCTGCGAGGGCCTTCTTCGACGGGTATACCGATCGGTGATGGGTACATGGAATATTGTTCTGGATTGTTGGTGAACAGCATCTCGTACTTGGCGAAGGGAACCATGTCTCCCTGGCGGTTGTGGTAGGCCAGAGATTCGTTGGGAAGTGGTTCCTCGATGTCGAGGTCGTCGCCTGATATATCGAAGCGCGTATTCGAGGGGTGTCTCCATACGCTAAGAGGGATTTCCGACCTGGGAGAGAGCTCACAAACGAAGCCCAGTCGTCCTTCGAGGAGAGCGCCTAGGGCAAGGCGTCCGCAGGAGGTATCCATTGAGACCGCAAGAACCTCACGTGGACATACAACGCATGTAACTGCTTCGATACCCTGAGAACCGGCATGGTCAAGGTACGATGCCTTCTTGTTGAGCATGTAGACAAAAACGCGACTGTCCACCGTCACCAGAAGATACTGACCGCAAACACTTGGAGTAAAGAGGCGGCCTGCGTCGAGCTGAGCATCACTTCCGCGTCGAGACTGCAGGCTGAACTCAGAGAAGTTGATCTGTGTGGTTAGGGACAAAGCTGGCCTGGTCGGGTGCTTCGCCCGGTCGGAGAACTTTGGGGAGGTCAATTCCGGAGAGTGGCAAGCGAGACCATTACCCGTCCACTCCGACCGTAGCTGGCATTCTGTGGCCAATCTCTTGCTAAGTGGCCACTCTCTAGTAATCGCCATATGCGGCGTGCTATCTAAGATAGCTCCATCGGCCTTAGCTGCTGCGATCCATCCACCACGTCTAAGCATGCGCATGAGTAGTCGTGTATCCAGACTTGCAATCATCCATGCTCGACACGTATGCCTTGCGGCATTGAAGTCGACGGGCAACAAGTTGTAGTAGATCTGCTCGAGGATCTCTGCTGGGAGACGGTAGACCGGGCTCAACGTTGGCGGTCGTACCTGAGACAGCGTTGCAGACCAAGAGTGGCAGGATAGACGGATAGCGAGGTAGGTATCAAAATTAATGTACCGGAGAAGCCGCTTGAAGAACCTCGCAGGGAGCTCAATATCTCGGGCTTGTCGCCGGCGCAGACCTAGTACGGCAAAGGTGTCTCTGTGGCCCCCGAAGCCGGTGAGATCCATGCAATCGTCGAAGACACCGCTGTGCGCGAACATCTCTGAGAGATTGGTTCCTATACGCTCATAAGGGTAAGGCTCCAGTAGACTTCTATCTTGGAGACTTTCACGCTCGAATCTGGTGCCCCGCGGTTGTGCTTTCGGGTCGAATGAGCTGGACCAGATGGGTTCAATGTGTCGTCTCGAGATAGCTTGGGAGATGATCATTTCATGGACGATGATCGAAGCCTTGGGGCTCGCTCGACCACTAGAGGGAGTTCGGGGCGCGGTCTCAGGATCTGGCGACATGTTGGTGGGAGTACTGCGGAAGGTCATACTGGGACTTGATTTGGGTGGCGTCGTCCTCACAGTAGGTCGTGTTTGGCTAGGTCTTGCGCGTGCTGTGCCGCCGCTCAAAGACTCGGAACTTGAATGTAAAGAACCTTTTGGCCTAAGAGCATGGTCGTCCGAGGCATTGGCAGCTAGGCTATCGCTGAGGTCTTCGAGCTCGATGACGGACATAGCTTGCCGTCTGGTGGTACGCCCATGAACTGCAATAGCTGCAAGATGAAGGCTTGGAGTGCGAGCTTATAATTTAGGATCTTTAGATGGAAGCCATGCTATTCAAGTCGTGGTATTCTAGGTCAAGAAGTTCGAGCTTAGAGACAATGCCGAAGTTCGAGCTTCCAGCGGCCTTTAGCCAGCAGATCCTGTAAGAATAGTGTATGTGTAAGTAACGAATGTTGAGACCTGCTCACCCAGCAAGCAATGAACAGGCCTATAAGTATAAGGCCTCCGCTGGTAAAGAGAGGATAGAAACCTGTGTGAGCGGCGGAGGTAAACAAATCGAAAAAACGAGGCGCAGCTAATCCATGATCTGACCTGTACTCAGGCAGGAACGCCTTGCAACGACGGAACCGTACCTTCCTGATAGCGGCGTCCCTCTAGTCGTACATTCTTGAAAACCCTGGGGCGCAGTTCGCATCAGATCGATGTAATCTGATCTAAGTCAAACCTCGAAGTAGCTTTAGAACTATCGTTCAGCGTCAACATAGAAGGTACTTTCGATCATCTAATGCCTTTAAACGAATCAGCTGACACTTTGTAACACTCACTGGGATCGATTTGAGACTGCAAATGTGTATTTCCATCTCACGCTGGGTATAATCGCTAGACGCCAGCCCAAAACCCGCTATGCTGACAATAGTATATACTTTTGGCCCAAGCGCCAGAAAGATCATACTAGTTCACTCACTTTCTCCGCCGTTCTCTTGTCCGCTGTGTTCATTTGATCGTTTCGTAATCCACATTTCCTCAAGCGGTACCACTAAGCTTGGGTTTATATATCGTAGTCCGGTCTCCTCACTTTCATCGACAGTCCTGCCATATCCGGTCTCGCTATCGTATCGGGACTCGCCTGGCGGGATTGCCCCAAATGGTGGCTCTCGTGTCAAACTACGCAAGGCAATGAACTTCATCAACGGCTCGTATGTCCTCTGGTAGAAGACAATGAACCAGACGGTGCCTGCGATCAGCGGTACCACCAAGATGGATCGAATGAAGGCTCCCTTGAGGGCCAAGATTCCGGTCACCGCAAGCTGGAAGACGACAAAGCCAGCCAAGATCCGTGTGCAAATGATCGACCATGCTCGGCCTGTGGAATGCTGACGATGATCCATGGCGTAAAGAAGCTGATACTTGTAGATAAAACTGCCGATGATGAAGTATACGAGGCCGAAGAAGAGCACGAGCCATGAGCCAGGTAAGACGCTATATACTGTACAGATGATGAAGATAAGAATGGTCTGGGGGAGATAAAAACCATAGCTGAACACTGGCGGCTGAGCCATCTCGGCATAATCTGGCCATTAGTCAGTGAGTACACATGTCTTTCGCACTAACACGACATACCTCTTGGAGTCTTAGCACCAATCAAGCCGATAGGATACATTGCCACACTCCCGAATTCAAGTAGTCGAAATGGGAACAGTCCTAGACCCTGCAGGATGATTAAATTGATGTAGAATTGCGCTAAGCCTTGCAATGATTGAGCAAGCAAGAATGCAATTTGTCTTGTGTCTTTCAAGCTCTCTCCAAACTTCTGTTTGTAATCGTCAAAGGCAAGCGATCCGGTTCCGAGGAGTGTAAAGACTATGAAAAGATTGAAGAAGGTGAAGAAAAAGTTCTTCGAGATAACAGACATTTCCACAGCGCTTTGTGACAGCATGCCTTGAAGTGTAGCAAGCCCTAGAAAGGGATGAATTAACATGGGCTCGAGCTCGACAGGTAATATTGTGGATGCTTACAGTAGTACAGGTATGGTACGGCTACATTTAGTAATGACACTAGAAGCGTAGGTAGTCCGGTCGAGACAAGTGTTTTGCCGATTGGATGGCTCTCGAGAGCGTCCGCGAGCTGAGGCCAAACAGCACGGATGGAGGAGATGCTGATCAAGCCAGCTATTGGAGCCAAAAGCAGAGCCCAGAACACTGACAGAACAAGTATGATGAATGTGATTAACCAGGATCGCGTCATCCTGCTGGATCGCGACAGATAGGTGTTAGGCCAGACTACATCGCTCGGTGCAGGCGCGAGAGTGGCTAGAAGGACCATAGGTTGTGGGTCCATTCTTGCTTGCACAGCCATTTGCTACAGATCATACATCAGTGAGTCGTTGAAGCATCTGATGACTGAAAGACCTACCGCGGCTGCTGTAGAGTCCAAGGTTACGAAGGCCAGTGGAGTCGGCTTGTATTCTTTTTTTCGCGCTGACTTGACCTGTTCATCAAGCTTTCGAAGCCTTTCTTCGTAGTAATCGATAGCATCCACACGTCGACTTTGCAAGTGGAGGAATCCATACCAGATACGTGCCATGGGCCGATCCTCCGCATAAGCTGTGACATGGTTCTGTTCGTGATCATCACCATCAAGCAGCCTTGATTCCTCGTCCTCGCCATTTCTGAGTGCATTTGAGCGAGACGACTGCGGCTTCCTCGAACTTCGATACCCAAGGTGTACCGTCCAGGCTTCCTCTAATTTGCGCAAGATCTTCATCCTTTGCTCTACCAGGTTATCCAAGTCACCCCAATCTCGGCATATCGTTACACTCTCGACTTTGCCAATCTGAAGGTTCTCTACCGCCTCTTTAATCATCTCCTCAGATCGCAGCTGTGGTGGTATCCCCGACAGACGTATTGTTCGGTCTGTCACTGTCGATTGACTGCCCAAATAATCCTGGCGGATCCGAATAATCTTTTGCGTTTCTTTTATGATCAGGTAGAGACCAACAGCGGTGAAGAAGTATACGAAGACAAGGTACATCCATAAGTAATCTGTGGATATTGACATAAAGCCGTAGCCAGGCTCGTCTGCCATCATCGAGGGAGTCTGGGCGTCGATCGGTATGTGGTAGAAAGCTGCTTGAGAAGTTCTATTGGTAGTGTTACCATCGTCGAAGCTCAAGCTTTCATGACCAGTGGCACGATTGACAGGCCACATAACCACAAGCGCGAAGAAGAACGTTATAGCCAGGAATTTGATCGCCATCTTGAAGAAGCCTAGGAACTAGGGACTCATTGTAAGCCTCCCTCGCCTACGTAGATGGCTTGTACGTACGACAAATGCGTCAAGACCTGCAGATGCGAGCACTTCCTCGTCCGTGATTCGGTATAGCACTGGCATCCAACCAAAGAATGTGTTGGGGAGTTCTGGCAGTCTGGCAGCGGCATTCTTCTGCTTCTTCCTTGCAGCATACAGTGTGGTCCATCGAGGACGGAGGAACTGTCAAAGTCACACAATTAGCACGGCATCTCTAGATTTCAATCATAGAACCTACGCAGAATCCTAAGAAAGCAGAGAGGCCTAGGGCGATGGAGATGATGGCCTGTGTCACCAAGTCTCTTTGATCATGCTTGAGGTCGTCCGACCCGGTCTTATCACGCACCCAGATTGTTGCCATGCTGTATAGGTCCGCCATATTTCGGAGACCCAAGTTTGGGGGTTCATTGAGACCCGGTGGCTGTTTCGAAGCAGGATGTAGATCGGCTGTTCCGGGCGGACTTTCCGTCGGAATTGTTTCCGCCCCAAACCCGCGCTCACGTTTTGTGCGCGTTTCACGGTTCATACAGGCTGGGAACCAGCATACCTTAGATTACTCGTCTGAATCATGGTATGTGTGTTCATGATACGTGTGGATTGGTGTCTAACTTAGAGTAGTCTTTCAATAATCCTACCCAGATCTTTGCCGACGATGTCCAGGAAGAAAAGGGCGAGAATGCTCGGCTGTCTGCATTTGTGGGTGCAATCGCCGTGGGTGATCTGGTGAAGAGCACTCTGGGTCCGAAGGGCATGGACAAGATATTACAATCTGCGTGGGTAATATAAAGCCCCTTCACTTCTGCAGCGGTGCTGATCCAAGGCTAGCTCCACCGGAGAAATCATGGTCACGAACGACGGTGCAACCATCCTCAAGTCAATAGCGCTCGACAACGCCGCTGCCAAGGTGCTTGTCAACATCTCAAAGGTGCAAGATGACGAGGTTGGAGACGGAACTACTTCGGTCACTGTGTTAGCCGCGGAGCTCTTGAGAGAGGCAGAAAAGCTGGTCGAAAAGAAGATACATCCTCAAACTATCATCGAAGGCTACCGTATAGCAAGTAATGTCGCTTTAGCTGCGCTTGAGGCTACAGCGTTGGATCACAGCAAAGATAAAGGGGCGTTCCGCAAAGATTTACAAGCAATCGCAAGGACAACGTTGAGCTCGAAAGTCCTGAGCCAAGATCGAGACCATTTTGCAAATATGGCCTGCGATGCTGTGCTGCGATTACGAGGATCTACAGACCTAAGCCACATACAAATTATCAAGAAAGCTGGCGGAAAACTCAACGACTCGTACCTGGATGAAGGTTTCATTCTTGACAAGCGGATTGGCGTGAATCAGCCTAAGAGGTTAGAGAACGCGAAGATCTTGGTCGCAAATACTGCAATGGACACAGACAAGATTAAGATATTTGGTGCAAGGGTCAAGGTGGAATCGACAGGCAAGCTAGCGGAGCTAGAGAGAGCAGAGCGCGAGAAAATGAAAGGCAAGGTAGAGAAAATCAAAGCTCACGGAATCAATTGCTTCGTCAACCGGCAACTCATCTACAATTGGCCAGAGCAACTTTTTTCCGACGCCGGAATAATTTCCATCGAGCACGCCGATTTCGACGGCATCGAGCGTTTGGCGCTAGTCACAGGCGGAGAGATCGCGTCGACGTTCGACCATCCAGAGCACGTCAAATTGGGCAAGTGTGATCTCATCGAAGAAGTCATTATTGGTGAAGATACTCTGATCAAGTTCTCTGGCGTGGCAGCTGGCCAAGCTTGCACCATTGTCCTCCGAGGCGCCACCGAACAACTCCTAGACGAGGCTGAACGATCGCTCCATGACGCTCTAGCCGTTCTCTCCCAGACCGTTCGTGAACCTAAGACTACTCTTGGTGGCGGTTGCGCCGAGATGATTATGGCCAAGGCAGTTGAGCAGGAAGCACCGAATGTAGCTGGAAAGAAAGCAATTGCAGTGGATTCTTTCGCTGCAGCGCTACGGCAGTTACCAACCATACTCGCCGACAATGCAGGCTTCGACTCGAGCGACCTGGTGGCGAGGTTAAAGAAGGAGATCTACCAAGGTGCGACAAGCTCCGGATTGGATTTGCTGACGCCGGGTGGTGGCATTGCGGACATGCGCGAATTGGGGGTGATTGAGAGTTACAAACTGAAGAGAGCGGTGGTCTCCTCGGCTTCAGAGGCAGCAGAGGTACGTCCCTTTCGATACAGTAGATCCCGAGTACGACCACTAAGTCACTACAGCTACTTCTCCGAGTGGATACGATAGTACGGAGTGCTCCACGGAAAAGGGAGCGGATGTAGAGTAGAGGAGGGCGAATGGGTTTTTGAGCAGCACAGCATTGAGAGGCGTTTGGAGCACAGAGCTAGTGAGCGCTTCTCGCTGCCATGATTCATCTGATCATTTTATGACCGTGCCACGATAGGCTTCAGTTATCGAGAGCTGAAATTCGCATGACTGCTGTAGGCAATCCTGGCCTCGCAGGCTGTTACTAAATGCAATCAAGGCATTCACTACTGCACGAGATGGTGCGCAGTACACCGTCTTTTAATCCAACCGTAGTATGTTCCTGTGCCGCCAACCTTGGGATTCGTAGGATCGGAAATCCAACCCAGCGTCTTAAGGGCACCCGGGATGCTCAATTTCAGTCTCGGACATGTGGGGGTGACATACTTCTGGATTGACTATCATCGTATTCTTTGGTCGCTCTGTAAGAAAAAAGATAGTCCAAGATTGTCTCCACTACTCTAGATACTCAAGGTGAAGCCCAGGTGAGTTTTCGGACATGAGACGAAGATCCAACAGTGAAACACGGATGAAATGCTTGGCTGATTATGTCAGCACTGACTACTATCCCTGATTGGCGGGCTTAGCTGAGAGGATCGACCAGAGAGAGGCTTGCGCATGCTTGCTGTGCACCTTTGGACTGTGCCTTGCTTACGGCTGCCGCACCCCTTCTTCTCATTCCTTGCCCTTCTCTCCTCATCTTCTCATTGCGATGCCATCATTATCGCGGCAACAATTGTCGCCTCAACCTAACGAGTAAACGTTATTGTCGACTGTGGCCTGATCGGCCCTGCTCGTCTTTTGATACGAGCCATCAACATGCGTCGCCGAAACGGCGCTGGAAAGGCTGTCATATCAGCCTTAGCGACCTCTCTTCTGATATTCCCATTGTTTGTAGCCTCTCAGCAGCAAGGTCAGCAACATTACCGCAAATCACCGCACGAGCAGGGCCCCGTGGTCGATGCTCACACCATCTCACCTCTACCGCCAAACGATCAATATACGAAAACGACAGAATATTCACACACGGGAAATACTTTATTGGATCCCGAAAAAGCGAGCGCCATCGCAACCAACGCAGCTCCGGCACATGCCAATCATGCCGTACGAGCTCTCCACCCTGTCAGGGGGTCTGGCAATGCCGGGCTTACCTCGCCGCACCATGCGCGGTCTCTGCAGGACTGGGAAGTTGAGGACTTTATCCTTTTGGCGACCGTAGATGGTTCAATACACGCGAGAGATAGAAAGACAGGAGCTCCACGGTGGGAGCTGGAGGTGGACAAGTCCATGGTGGAGACAACATATCACCCAAGGAACAAGTCATTACCAGCGGATTCGTCATCCGAACATGACTTCATCTGGATCATTGAACCGAGCAAGGATGGGGATATCTACATCTACAACCAGGCACGACATGGCGGCCTCCAGAAGCTGCATTTGACAGTGAAGCAGCTAGTGGAGGACATGTCGCCATATGAAAGCAGTGACCCTGCAGTGGTCTACAACGCAGAGAAGAAGACGAAGACGTATACAGTGGATGCCAGCACGGGCAAGATCAACAAAGTCTTTGGGACAGGAGGTGCCGTTGGAGAATTCCAGCCAAGATGTCCTAAGCCTGGCGGACTCGAAACACTGGATGACGAAGAATGTGGTTCTGGTGGTACCTTCGTGCTTGGCCGCACTGAATACACAGTCTCGATCCAGAACAGGGAGACCACCGAGCCCATCTGTACCATCATGTACTCCGAGTGGGGTCCTAATACACGGGACGAGGACTTACACCGACAATACTCGGCAACTATGGACAACCGCTACGTTTATCCTCTTCACGATGGACGAGTATACGGACTGAATTACGCACAATATGCGGACCGGCAGAGATCTTACACTCAAAAACTGCCCTCGCCCGTAGTCCGAGTCTTCGATGTAGCTCGTCCTTTACACGTTGACGAAGGCGACCCACAGCTGGTAGTGCTGCCTCAACCGAGGCCTTTCGATATCGAGAGCTCGTATGCGATGGCTGACCGGAATCGAATTTTCGTCAATCACACTGACACCGGGGGTTGGTTCGCAATGTCTGAGCAAACTTATCCATTAGTTACGGACCGCGCGAAGACTGCTCAATGCTATGATGAAGATTGGCGAGAACTGACCTCGGACTCGCACGCCGTCAGCCTGGCCCAGCGTCAAGAGGGTTTTGTTGGTGTTCATGCACTTTCAGATCTGCCATCTTGGAGAGATAGCGGGCTGAAGACAATCTCTGGTCCGTTCTCAAGTGGTGAAGAAGAGGGACCAGTCAGTGTCTATGCTGAAAATCCTCGTCTGCCCTCCCTTCCCGCAATTGGAAACAGCAAGATTATCGGAAGTGCAGCTGCAAACCTGGTGGACATTCTAGTTGCTTTTGTAATCATTGTGGTCTTCAGCTTCGTTGGGGTGAATCGGCGACTACTCGTAAGAGTGCTTAAGCAGACATTAGAGCTAAAGCAGGTTCTGCCACCAATCGAAAAACAAATCACATCCGTACCATCATCACCAAATGTGTCGAAGCCACCGTGGTCCGAAGAGACTACTCCGACCGCTGTGGAGGAAGTAGAGGAGACGCTGGACAAGGCTAGTGTCGAAGCAACACCGACAATATTGAGAAACAACACCCTGCTAGAACCACCAGCGCCCTCGAGGAGTCGAGCTGGATCCTTGGAAGAAATCCGAGGTCGAACACATGAGGATCAAGGTGTGCATCTCGAAGAGCGATCGCCATCAAGAGCTCCTGATGATGATGACCTCGTAAATTCACCTCAACCAGGCAGAAAGAAGGCGCGTCGTGGTTGTCGTGGTGGTGCAAAGCACAAGAAGAAAAGAAGCAATAGTAAACACGATTCGAATGAGACCGCCGAGCAAACGTTGCAAGAGGTGACTCAGCTCGCCAAAGAATCCGTAATGGAAGAGATACCGCTCGAACATACACTCACAAGGGTTGATACCCATATGAGCACCGGTATCGCCGAGATGAATGGGTCAGTCATACAGATCGGTCATCTAAAGGTGTTTACGGATACAGTTCTCGGATTTGGCAGCCACGGGACCATGGTCTACAAAGGAGTCTTCGGAGGAAGGGATGTGGCCGTCAAGCGGATGCTTCTGGAATTCTACGAAATCGCCTCTCACGAAGTGGGCCTGTTGCAAGAAAGTGACGATCATCCCAACGTCATCCGATACTTCGACAAAGAATCAGCAGGCGAATTTCTATACATCGCACTCGAGCTGTGTCCTGCATCTCTCGCAGACGTGGTGGAAAGGCCAAGTAGCTTCCCCTCGCTTCTTGGTACCAGCAGCTCCGAGACTCTAGATGTCTTAAAGCAGATCACCGCCGGGGTTCAGTACCTACATTCACTCAAAATCGTCCACCGCGATATCAAACCTCAGAACATCCTAGTCTCCGCTCCGAAACTGGTTCCCACGAATCCCTCGGCTTCCCAACCTCCACGATTACTCATCTCGGACTTCGGTCTTTGCAAGAAACTAGAGGGAGATCAGAATTCCTTCCGGGCTACTACCGCCCACGCAGCTGGGACATCTGGTTGGCGAGCTCCAGAGCTTCTTGTTGACGACGACCTCCTTAGCTCGAGTTCCCCCAACACCAATCACACTGCAGGTAGCCATTCCGAGCCTGCCGTCGTGGATCCGCAGACCAATCGTCGTGCCACCCGTGCCATTGACATTTTCTCCCTCGGCTGCGTCTTCTATTACGTTCTAACAGGCGGCAACCACCCCTTCGATAAGAACGGGAAATATATGCGCGAGGCCAACATCGTTAAAGGCAACTACAACATCGACGAGCTGGAAGTGCTCAAGGATTATCAATGGGAGGCTAAGGATCTTATCAGCAGTATGCTCGCCAAGGAGTCGCGGCATAGACCAGACCCTGGTGCCATTTTGACCCACCCATTCTTCTGGCCTGCGGAAGACCGTTTGGAATTCATCTGCCACGCTAGCGATGCATTCGAGTTCGAGCCTCGAGAACCTCCTTCTGCTGCTTTGTCCCATCTGGAAAGCTACGGGCCGGAGATTTTCTATGAAGCAGGTGGAGACTTCCTGCGTGCTTTGCCGGTCCAGTTCAAAGATACGCTGGGCAAGCAGAGGAAGTACAACGGCGGCAAGGTACTGGATCTTCTCCGAGCTTTGAGGAACAAGAAGAACCATTATGAAGATATGCCCGAGAACGTCAAGCGCAACGTTGGGCCGCTCCCGGAGGGCTACCTGGGCTTTTGGGCCAGAAGATTTCCAAGTCTGTTGATGTGCTGTCAAAGAATTGTCTTGGAGGTAGGCTGGGCGGACAGAGATCGCTTCAAGAAGTTTTATGGGACGTAAACGCATCTTTTCGGACATACCCTACTGCCTTCACATATATTTTTATATCTATATAATCAACCTCTTCATCCACCATCAAATCTTCAGCAGCAGCGCACTTGCCGGTTTACCGACTCCAATCTTCGGGTACATAAGACGCGAAGTTGACGCTAGTATCGCTGCGAGGCGCGAGCTGCTGAACAGCGAAGCCAGAAGCATTATGGTGCGAAGCCATAAAAGCTGTAACCATCCTTGAGCCATTAAGTCAAATTACCTTGAGGCCTTTCTCGATCGACGTCCTTAGCTGCATAGCAACCCCGGTCCGGGATCATACTGCGGGAGAACTGTAAAGGTAGAGCAGACAATGCTTGCACATGCGGCAATTGTCCTGGCTAACAGTAATTGCTAAGGCAGCGGCTGCTATTCGACTTACAATATGGCAACCTCCAACGACGAGAACAAGCCGCCAAAAGGCTGGTTCAGGTCTCTCAGGAAACGGCTGTCATCTGGAAATCTTCGCATTCATCGTCGGCAACCCAAAGGACCTCGTTAGGCTTTTCTAAGCTGGCAATCTCAGACACCCAGCAACCAAGTCTTTCCGACAAAAAACCTACGCCATCTCTGCGCAGTCCCTTCACCGAAACTTCTGCCACCACTTTAAAAGCCAGTACTGAAGGTAAAGCTTCTCACAACACGAAGAGAAGCTCGGGTGATCATGTGCGGCCCTCTCTTGATGAGCGAATTCGGAATGAGTATGTCAAGCAATGTGGGTGCAGTCTCGATTCTGGCCGGCAGACATCACAGCCACCAGCGAAAGGCGAGGTTCTGTCTGTCAAGCAATGTCTGCACATGTACGTCCATTGTTCCCATAAACTGGGATTGCCGAGCGTATCTCTCCGAACGCGGAGACTGCTGAAGCAGACCCGTGAGAAGTGTGTCGAAGCGCTCCTGGATCCATCAGAGACCAACAGATACGCTGTCAGCACGCTCATTGAACTCCATCACAGTGATGCCTTTCTCGCAAAAAGCAAGACGCCAAGAGAAATTTGTCACCAGCGAGGAATCGCAGATCTTGAGCGAAAGCTTAGAGAAACGGAAAGGTTCAGACTTCTGAGCGCCTAAGGGTCATTACATCGCCAAATTCCTCGGCGATTTATGCAGGATATCTAAAGGACCCATCAAAGGCTACCGAGACAAGCTCGATAGACCGGAACTCACAATGGATGCAAGGCTTTACTAGAGTGATGTACACCAACAGCTCGTCACTGAGGAACGCGACGAAAGCTCGGAAAAGGCGACCGTGAAGTCCCTCATTTCGTTGCGCAATATTTCGAGGTGCCTTACCATTACATCAGGCACTTGGTCCGACTCTACGCTGACCGTAACGTCCTTGTACACAACGATGTGAGCGGGTTTGTTGCTAAGCGAATGTAGTCTAGTCTTGGGGTCGCCTTGCACACGGATGCCTGCGAACTACAGAGCAAGCTATCAGATGGTGCGGCACAGGAGGAACGGAACGCCATCCGATTCGTTATCCGGGGCAATACCCCAAGGCAGACGCGGATAGTCTTGTGGAACGGTGCGAAAAACATCTCAAGGCGCAGGAAGAAGAGGCAGCTGGACGTGAGGAACGGGCGAAGTAGGAGGCCATTCGAGCTAACAATGACTCTTCTACTTTCATCACCAGCTATCTCATGTGCCGAATTCAGGCGCTAGACAAATGCGAGCCTCTGTCTCCCTCATCCCTCTCTTTCCTCGCCCTCCCTCTCCTTCCTTTTCCTGCGCACTAGACAACGTGTAGGCGGAATGGCCATGGGGAAGAGTGACCAGTGACTGTCCATCGCCAAAGCGGCAACACGTTAAAGCATTGAACCAGTGCATAAACTATCAAAAACGTTCATAACATCAACCCATCATAAAGCAAAAACCAAGACTTACCCCCCCCCCCCCTCTCCTCCCGGCAAAGTCAATCCCCCTTACCAAGTCACACGCCCATCCCCCTCCCTTTCCCTAGCATTCCCATCGGGCATCACTCACCCATTCCCTCTTCCTCTGCTCGCGCCTTAAGCCCTTCATCCCAAACTCCAATCTAGATTGTAGAAGACACAGCAGACCAAAAGTCGCAGAAACAAGAGAACGCCGCTCGAACCGGCGATGAGCCCACTCGTGGGGAAGCGTAAGCGGTATGGGATTGTCTGGAGAATTTCATATTATCAACACGGCGGCTTGGGAATCGCATATCGGCGTGGAGAGTAATCCACACCCTCAACCCGTCATGGAATTCGCAGCGTCCAGTGGCTGAATCGTCCATACTCTAGACCAGCCATATCAAGCTCGCGAGCTCCATCTACTTACCCCCAAAATGGCAGAACAAAGCCAGCAGACTCCAATCGCAACCTCGCAACCCCACCCTCCCCCTCCTCGCCCTCGCCCTCCCAAACCCTTCCCCCCCCCAACACCCTGCCAAAAACATCCCACCCCCAAACCCATTCGCCTTCCCCAATCCCCCGATCCCCCCCCACCCAACCCCATCACCCCGCTCCCTAACCATTCCAATAAGCCATCCAACCCTCAAATCCACCATACTATCCATCTAGCTGGCCGGCCTGGCGGAACGGGGATAGAGAGGGGTGCGCTGCGAATGTTTGGCAGCGTCGCTTTTCTTGGAGGAGCTACCAGGGATGGGGGGGAAAGATGGTTTAGGGGGTTCTGTTATGGTGTCGCGTCGTTCTCTAAAGAGAACGTGTTTGATATCAGACAATGAGGCTGGCGCTCGACTCGAGTTGGAAGAGGGGTTCTTGGGGGGGGGGGTTAATTGGTGCGTGTTTGTGCGGAATCTGGGTGGTGGATATATTACTTAGTCGGACTTCCCGGTTGTTGGTGGGTTTTTGTGTGACTGGGGCTGGGAAGTGATGATGGTTGACGGACGCCCTTGATCCCCTGCGCGCACATCGCAAGTAAATGCATCCACTCACACATAACCTCCTGGCCCTTCTTCCTCCGCAGTAGTTCCGCATGGACGCCTTGATGATTTGCCCGCTCCAGCTCCGCCTCTTGAGTCCGTCGAGGATGTTTTCTTTACGTTTTGTTTTTCGCGACCGATTGCGAGGGGCTGTTCCGTGCCGGCGCATGAGGGGTTGGGTGACTGGGGTCGATATGTCGCGGCTAAAACCGCACTGTTTCTTTCTGTAGGAGCATGCTTCGTACATACATCATTAAGCCTTCCTTTCTCAGCTCGACAGTGAGGAGTATCGGTTTGTGGCTGTTTGGCCATGGTGTGGATGGATGGTCGATACACCCCACCGAGGGAAAAGCGCGGCCCGGAAAATTGGTAGGAGCTCTCATCTTGTCGTGTTCCGTCGCGAAAAGGGCTGGGTTTCAGACGGGGGATGTTGCAGGTCTGGGCGAAGAGCTGGGGGGACGGGGGAAGGAGATGAGGTAGACGAGGTAGATGAGGTGAATGAGGTACCAGCGCGATGATATCGCTTCTTTGGAGATTTGATTGGGATGGGAAAATTGTGTAGAAATTTGAGAGAGAGAGGGGGAGTTGTGTGATGACAGGGCGGGAAGAACTGCTCAAGCGCAAGAGGGGAGAAGAGGCGAGGTCTATTACCGTATCCTCGTTGTATCATATATAAGATGAGGTGGTTATCCAAGCGCGCTCGGTGGAGGCTTGGTAGCAATTGTGCAACGCAATGATGTCGCGAGTTGAGTGGTGCTGGTCAATTAAGGAAGGGGGATGGAGGCATGCAGGTAGAAATGTGACGTGTAGGACTCCTGTTGTCCCAACGATGACGATGTTGGCTGTAATACCTGAGAGGATTGAGAACGTCGGGATATGTTGAAGGGTTCTTTGGGTGGATGGTTACGATAGCCGGGTGGGAAAGAGGTCGTGGATGGAGAAATGAAAGCCGCGTATTGAGAGATTAAGTGTTGCGGGATGGGTCAAATGGTTTGCGGGAGAGATGGTTCTGGTGTGAAAATGTGGTGACTGCAGGTACTCACTGATGAGTTTTGGCGAAATGTAGGAGAGAATTATAGGAGATGGTGACCACCGCTAGACGAGTAGCCCCGCTAGAATGACTGTAAGAGAGGTGAAGAGGGAAGATGAAGAGGAGAGCACGAACCATTCGGAGTTATCCTGGAAATAGGGGCTCCTTCTCCCAGCGTTGCACAAGGACAAGGAAGATATCGACGCTTGCTCAGACATCCACAACACACGCTATACTCCCTTCTGTATGTGTACATGGACCAGCCCTGACTCTTCTTGTCGAGCCTCCCCAACAACCTATCTAGCACAAGCCTTCCAGTACCAGTAAAGCGAAGGACTCGGCCTGAATTAATTGATTATAGTTGCATTCGGAACTTTCATTAAATATCGTTGCTTGGTGAAGTTGTGAACATGACAACAATAACGGTCGTAATCGTTGAACGTGCCATCATAGTCGTACAGTCGAAGAACAGTAACAGTCTAAGGCAATGTGAAGCGTACATGACAGATCCTGGCCCGCAGGTCTATCATCCTAATTGAGATGAAAATTTGGCGCTCAATATGGTCGACTGGGAGGCCAAGGCATTTGCAACGAGGGGTCTGGCGTCGAGGCTGACTTCTGAAACATTTGTACCAGTCGTCTTCCGACGCTTGTCTCCAATTCGGTACCGTCTCGGGCGATTTTGACTTCTCTATTGGCGTTCCAAGGATTCCGCAAACCTCGGGTACGGTAGAAGGGGAGACGATTGGTGGCCAACCACTCGATCTTGAAGGGCTTTCCGTAGGCCTGAGCACCTGAGACCCCATAATGCTCCTCCGTGTCCTCGGCGCTACCTTCGCTTCTATCTTCCACCTCTGCCGCCACCTCGCCGTCGACCTCGTGCGCAAGCGATACATCCTCCGGATCGGCCTCCCAGAATATCGTACCGCGGGCTGAATCGTCAATGATGCGCCCACGAGGCGCAAAGTCTGTGGCTGGAGTTGGTATCGAGCGAGGCACGTCCGGATCATCGACGATGGTTTCGGCCCTTGGCGCCCAGTCTAGGTCTCTGGATGCTTCTTCGTTGATTGGAGACACCATACGAGCGAATCCGAAATATTCGCCGGATTTGTTAGCAGAGAATATGAGATATACGTTCTCGGTCGTCTGTTTATAGTCAGTAGATTCACAACGTCGTAAGCATGACCCTCACCTCGAACGCCCTGTTCAAGGCGTCTTCATTATGTCCTTGTGTCGCCCAGATGCTGTTGCGCACGCTTAGCTCCATATCCTCCACAGTCAGACTCTTCATGATGAAATATTTGTCGGTGTGTTTTGCAGGAGTCTCTCCTTCACGCGATCTCTCAGCCTTTGCCATCTCCTCAGCCCTCGAGCTGACCTCGCGGTTCTGAGCAATAGCCTCGAATGCTGTCTGCGACTGTACGATCGAAGGCATGAGAGCAGCAGGCCCTAGCGGAACCCCACTCGGTGTCGTAGCTGTGGAACTCCTCCTCAAGCGGCATACTAGGCGAACGCCTTGGAACCGCGAATCGTGGAATCGGGTCATCGCAGCTGCACAGGCCGCATCGGTCCGGTAGTTGACAAAGGCACAATTACTCTTTGAGATGAGGAAGACACTTTCGATATCCTTGGTAGCTTCTCTTGAGAAATGGTCTTTTAAGTCGCTGACACGAGCCCCTGACGGGAGATTCCCAACCCAAAGCGCATGACCGGATTGTTTCGGCTTGCGAGGTGGACCGCGTGGAGAGGAGGGAATAACACCAGAACTAACATTCGGGTGTGCCCTGCCAGCTGTTCACGATCAGTAGAGACCAACGAGCATAATGGTCACTTTCTTACAGTGTGCACCGCCCGTCTTTAAGGGAGGTATGGCGGATCCATAGCCATAAGACATCGGTATACCTGGACCACATGCTTGGTGAGCCTACGATCCCAACTATCGCGCTGATGTGCATGAGAGGATGTAGTCGCACCTTGTCCGTAAACTTGACCGGATGGTCTACCATAAGGAGTTGAATACATGCCCTGCTGACCTGGCGGACCTTGTTGTGACTGTCCAACTGGCGCAAATTGCCCTGGGTAATAGGAAAAGGCCTGAGGCTGCGCGCCTGGAAAGTAAGGACTGCCAGCAAAACCTCCCTGACTAGGATTGCCTGTCGGATGAGGATGTAGGGTGGACTGTGTCTGAGCGTAGGCTTGAGCGGCCGCATGTTGATAAGGTGTTTGGTATTGTACAGGTAGTTGGGAATAGTTTGCGCCTGGTGTTGGAGCCTGATTGGCAAATTGAGGGCCTTGCTGAGGGCTGAAATTGGGGTTCATGGCCATATGGCTAAGATGTTGCCGTTGCTGACTCTGCTGTGGTGCTTGCGAAGACCTCGATCCTTGGTAATCTGGTAAGGCTCCAGCCATGCCCAGCATGCTGAAAGCTCCACTAGGCTGCGCGTGTCCAGTGAATTGAGGCACACTCTGTCCGGACCCGCTGTGCAATTGGCCGCTTGCGAATGGGTGCCGCGCAGAAGGTGTTTGGGAAGGAAAGTCGTAAGACGCGTGGCTGCCTGGGTCGTTGGCTGCTGCATTGTCAGCTTAGAATGGTGATTATCTGGAGCAGATCGCTCAAGGCGTTGGAATGCTGTCGGGTAGCCGTACGTGTGTTCCCTTCACTATCGCCTGGCCTATACTGGCCAGATGTGTCAATGGGAAAGGCCCCTAGGGGCATCCTGCCTCCGGCCTGACTTTCATGGCTCATATCTCTATCCTCCACAATGACTGGCAATGCCGTCCAGTACTGTACCCAGAGTAACTGCATGTCCGTCAACATCACATGCTTTGCTGGCATACAAGAGAAGAGCTTGAGGTATATACCTTATGTTCGTCGTGCTGGCGAAGCCCACGCTTCTATAAGTGGCAAGCTCCGGAGGCCTCAAGGTCCGAAGGGGATGTGCTTGAAGGCTTTGATGGCCGTATAGGGAAGATTTGCAAGCGGAGTACCTGACTGAGAAAGCTGGAAGAACAAGTAGGAACGCCAGAATGGTGGACAGGGAGAAGGATTGGCTTGAGAAGCGATCAGCTGTCCGTAATGGGACTGACTTGACAAGAGGCGGGTCGACAGTGAAACATATTGTAGACTTGTGGTTTAGCCGTCAAGATGCTTAAAAGGAGTCTGAAGATGTACAGACGAATGGGAAGCATGTGCAGCGCCAACGTCCTGATGTACAATAATAATAGCTTGGGGGATCGACAGAGTTGACAGGGCAGAGAACGGGAAGAAACCACCGTTGAGGAAGTTGCTTGTAGAAGGCCTTGACCACCCCAGACGTACCTATGCGTGGGCTCTGGGTGGCAAATGCCTGCTCTGGACTATAATTGGCTCTCGACGACTTGGGGCACGAAATGAAGCCACACAGGGTCCTGGACTACTTGCTCTCTCCGCCCTGCAACTTTTGCTTCTGGGGACCCACTCAGCGGTCGCTAGAGGCGGGAGAATGGAGGTCCGCCAGATGAGTAGGTCGACGAACGGCAATGGATTGGACAATAGGCATCTGACCAGACTCAGACCAGGAGTACTGGAAGGAAACAATTGATACAGGATTGCCATGGTCGATTGCTTTATGGAGTTTGTGGGAAGCGAATGTCAGACCCCGGCAAATGAGATTCGGTCGATTGTCGGTGCAGCAAGTCATCACTACCCAGCAGCGTCCATCAGATGCAACAGGGACCGTCTCATGCCCTCGTGACAAACAAGGGAGTCTGATATCGTGTGGCGAAGGAACGGCTTGGGTCCAGCCACAAACCCTTCCACATTCGAGACTCTCGCAGAAAGAACACCACCCCTGCCTTCTCCAACATCCCCCGGCCCCCCGGGCCCATGCACACTCTCTCAGCGCTACCCGCTCCCGAACTATACTACTTCTTCCTTAGTGAAAGCTTGTAGCCAGTCTCAGGATTGCCTAAATTGGGAGAACAGGGCAGAAGAACCCTCGATTGCTGTGGCTCAATCTCTGCGAACTCGTCTGGGTCATCGGAGATCCCTCCGCTACATATCATTTGTCTCATGATGACCTGCTCCCATGCATCGTACTGAGAATGGACTATCGACGTGCTTGACATGTCCCGACCGTGCGACCGTCTGCCGCGGCTCTAATACTTCATTGTTGATGACTGGCAGGATTGAAATGGACCTCAATATCACCTGGAGGGGTCTCCGGTTCCAGCAGCGTGAAGACAAGTGATTCCGAGAATAGATACTCAGGGACATGAGTATATGTGTGCTTGAAAGACGATCCTGCTGGACACGCTATGCACGTTTGGTCGATATAGGTCAGTCGGACGGACGTTGATATCGGCCTTGAAGATCGATGTCGTCTTGTCCACAAATAGACTGTTAAGCAGATCGTTGTGGCGCGCATTCCCAGGAACAGAATTAAGTGTCCCACGAACTCGGTAAAGATAGTAATCCGGTGCGTGGAAGGAGGAAGGGATCTGCAAAGGTTGGGATCGACGCGCGACCGAAGCCAACATCAATCCATCGATACATGTAGTTCAGGTCGATCCCTAGAGCACAGTTCCCAAGGAAGTGGGCCACTCGTTGTGGTTGGCCAGAATAGATAGTCTTGACAACGGTTTGGACCACATCCAGAATAATGACCGACAAGCAGCAGACTGTTGGCGCGTGAAAGAGCTGGATGAGGGCGACGGCGCTTGTGATGCGCTTAACCAGGAGGAGGACTGCCAGATCTGACTTGCAGCCCCTTGCTTGCGCGGATTGCACCGCCACTCGCCTCGAACACTCTAGACTTCATCTCTTCACATGTCCCCTCTGTCCCCCATTTCCGGCCGCCCAGTGCCCTGAGAGTACGGCATTAAGGTGAGCCGATGGAAGGTCGGTGTGCTCCAGTATTCCTTCAAAGGTACTTTCAAGTACTTTTGTTTCCAGGATGATTACCGGACCCCACGTTGTCTGCTTTCGATGACTGCCGAGATGCCACTTTGATTGTCCTGTGTCATCGCTCTCCTTCAAATTCTGTCCCCTGACTCGACGACAAGGTTTCGCGCTGTCGAGCTCTAGGTGCAGCGCAATGTTAGAGTATTGTCAATACACTGCATATGATTGGTAGCGATTCGTACTTCGAAGGCGGACCGCGCGATGACGTCGCCTGCTGGGCTAGTAGGATTCAACGCAATGGCTGTGCTGCCGTCCCGCCGTGAAGATCATTCAGTCCTGAGGGGCTGAGAGCCTATCACCTCCATCGATCTTTCGATGGAGAACGCTTGTCCGCCACACTTGCCCGAGTAGGGTATTAGTGAAGCAGATCCAAATCAGTAAAGTATTGTTCCGCCAATACTGTACTTCTAGTAGAAGTATGTGAACAAGCTTTCCAGAAAACCCATTCGGAGTTAGAAGTACGTGTCCCCGTATTCCATTGGTGGCTGAGGGCTGCCCCTTAAGGCAAGGCCTGTCCATGACAGTGGATCTTGGTAATACCGACCTTCTCGCAGCGAATGGCAACAGGCCGCTCACCGTGTCGCGGAAGAACCATTTTGTGAGAGCCAGTCAGCATCGTTGCAGTCGATCATACTGGGGCACGTGGAGCATCGCGTGAAACCACAGAGACTTCTTTGCGGACATTGATGCACTCGCCACCAGAACGTTGTGCACAGACCGGGTGGCGTGTTCGGATTGATGGACCTTTACTTTCCATCTACATTCTTCTATGCTAAGCAGCGAGGTGCAACCGTTTAACCAGCTACCAGTCCAGCAAAATAGTGACAGACTTCCCCATCACGCTTGCCAACTCGATGGGTTTTGCAGGAAATATATGTACGTATGGCTAGCGCGCATCCGTCGTCCATCTAGGGACCTCGATGAGCGCTTCGCTGCAATGGGACTCTTGGCTTAACATAAGTACTTGCTCTCGCTGCGCCGAATTTGAACTCAGCGTCGCGCCTAGCACTCCAGTATCCTCAAACCTGGATATCTACAAAATCGGAATTTGGAGCAGAAGGTTATATGCAAGTCTGATCATCTCTGTCATTGTCGGTCGGGGGACCACCTCGTCCACCAGCAGTCTGGATAAGGGGTATTTTTATATATATTCTCGCCTACCCTTGGCCTTTCCTGTGTAGGTTTATTTCATCTCGGATCTATTCTATTAAAATTCCTTAGAGCCACGAAACGCTTATTTACCTTCATTTACATCAAGAAGTCGGAGTCGATCCTCCGATGGTCATTCAGTGTGTCTACTCTTCTTCACCTGTCGCCATCTCATGGACATGACGGGAGTCTTAGTGTACCCATAAGTCGTAGAAATGGACGACGTACGTCCAGGCAGGTAGGGTGACCTCTCCAAAGAGGCGAGAATGTCACATAAATTACGTTCGGCCGGTCCTTTCAAAATGTCTCGGCTAGCACCATGAGCCTGAGCAATCAACGTTACTCATTCAGATTTGATGGCAATCAACGTCCTATACATCTCAAACAGCGTTTCCACTAATTTGAGTCTTCGTAGTGTCTCTTTCGATCCTCCTTGGCTTTCGGAATATACTTCTGGGTGTAATTGCCACTCGTCAAGCGCCGAAAGTACAACTCCACCGCGCATGGTTGATTGTCTCAAATACGACATATTCGCTCGACTCAATGTCCTCTTCCCCAATAAGGCTGCGCTACCCCCGCGATCCTCAAGCGAATCCAGATCGACCACCCCGTCATCACAGAAACAACTTCACCCTCAAAAGTGCCCACCATGTTCCTCTGAGCGAACCCTTTCAACACCCCCAACAGATCGAAAACCATGAAGAGAGGGATCGGGCTTTCATGATCCCGAGAGCGCATTTCCAGCATGACGTCTCCAAGCTGCCATCGCATCGAGCGTGAAACAGTAGCCTGACTCCACTGTTGCACCAACTGTTCCATCATGTGGTCGTAAAACGGTATCAAGGTCGTCGCTGCCATCTGGATGGATTCCAGAGCATGGACAAGTTCGAGGCGCAGCATCCAGGCGTAGGTCGGGTCTGAGAACGGGGTGCGCATGAAAGGTTGGTTGATGAACTGCGATATGATGACGCGCTTTCCCAAAGGGGACGGTCCTGTGTATACAGATCGACTGAACACTGACACTGGTTTTGAACCAGGCGTAAGAGCAGCCGGGTCGGAGGCGCTGACCCCTTCCATGGCTTGTTGATTGTATGTGGGGATGGTCGAGGCGAGTATGCCGTAGACAAGCAAAGCCATCATGAGCACCCAAGTCTGCATGGCGCGAAGCCGTCGGAGTCGTGCAATTCACTGCGTGTTCGAGGCGATTGAGGTAATGTAGGGAGCAGTGGGTTGATTAGCATTGTTCCAGATGCCGAGCTTCTGACTATCTTCATCCCTGCACTGAGCGGATGCAACGGCGCTTGAAGTCACATACGCATCTATGCGCGTAACAGTGACTAACTCTGCTGAAGTCGCTAATGGGCAAGAACGTCTAGCGCCTATAACTACGCTGGCAGCGTTGGATTGGAAAATACATCTCTATACATCCATGAATCTCTTAATCATGCAAACTTTTCCTCGTAATTCGGTGCACTCAACACCACGTTTCGCAACTCTCACATCTTTATCCCCTTGATCGTATATGTCCCTGTTCCAGGTATCGATCTTCGAACTCGAAACGCACATCCCAAGCTCAAGAGGACTAGACCATTCCTAACCCGAATGTTCGATCATCTGCCAGAACTTCAAGCTCGGTCTTCAAATACCTATCAAGGAACGTCTCCGGTCTCAAGGACGTCTTCAATGGCACCGTGAATCGACATCTAGTTCCCTTGTGTAGCTTGTCTGTAACAGATCCGAGTAGATGGCTCGACGGAGATCAACTTTCGTCAGCGAAGAAAAGATAGAAACAGCGAAATGGGTTTGAATGCCAGTGCTCCCTTCCTCTTCCTGCGAAACGCCCATTAACGTGCCGCAAGCCGTCATTCCGCACGTTTGGCAATGCAAGAAAGTTGCATCATCCCTTCTTACCCAGAATGTATACCCGTAGGATCAGCGAGTCCAACAGCGCAACGGCTGGTTTTCCGTTCTGTGGGCGCCATTGCTAATCAGAAAGTGTTTTTCGCAAACCATGACTTGCTCTCTCTGACATCTCCATCCAACAAGACCAAAGCCAGCGCATTCACAGCGCCCTCCGAACCCTCCTCCCGCCATACTCCCCCCTCCCCCACCCCACCCCGTCCACCACGCCCGCAACCCACCCCCCCGCCCCCTCAATCACCGCCTTGACCAACCCCTTCGCCCTCCTCCCTCTTCCCTCGCCTCCAAACCCTCCACCTCCATAACCTCCACCTCCACCTCCTCCCCCTCTTCCCTCCCCCCCATAACCTCCTCCCACACCCCCACCACCCACCGTATCCCCACCAGTAGCCCACTCACTCCCCATACTCGGCAACACCATCTCCCCCGCGCTCAAGCTCACAAACAGCGCAAACGGCACCAACCACACACAGATCCCGAAGCAGGACGCGATCTCCGTGAAGGTCGGTATCTCGCTCGCATCGTCATAGCGGGAATAGCTGCGCGACGGAGTAGGGGGGGCTGAGAAGTGGCGGAAGTAGAGGTAGTGGTTTAGTAGCACCAACCCTAGTTACCCCCTTCGAATTAGCTTCCTTCTTGATTGCTTGAGTTCGAGGGGGAGGCGGGAGGGGAAGGACGAACCACAAGAGACGATGAAGATCGGATCGCTCAGCTTCACGATCGGAAAATGCCGCAGATTCCCCAAATACACGACGTGGCTGGCAACACTGAGGGCGCATAGGCGGACGGGGAAGCGGTCGACGAGGAGGAGGAGGAGGTGCAGGGCGATGATGGCGTAGATGCCGCGGGTGAGGAGGCGGCGCGCGGGGACGGTGTGTTCTTCGACGAGCTCGGAGAGGTAGTAGAGCCCGCTTGCTATGGTGGGGGTGGGGGTGTTAGAGTGTGGGGTATGGGTTTTTGGGGAGGGGGAGGAGGGGGGAGGAGGGAGGGGGGAAGGGATACCGATTGCGAGGGTGAGGAAAGAGAAGCCGAGGAGGAGGCCGAGGTAGCCGATTAGTGGGAGGATGTACATTGTTGCGCGCAACAGCGAGCCTGAAGGCTTTGCGGATTTGAGGGTCAGAGAAGAGACGGGGGGGGGGGGTGTGGGCCGCCTTGGCGCAAAGTCTAATAACTCGCAAGTAGATCAACAGCTTTATTGTTTAGTTGCTTTACAAGAAAATTAGACGCATAATTTCTTTGCGAGAGACTGGTTCTCGCTTTGTTGAAAACTGCTATACGTAGAAGCGTTTCTCGTTAAAATCATCAATCATTATTGCGTCAACCAAAAATCCAATCTACATGCACGAGAACAAGCTACTGCGCGAGACTGACTCTGCCCACGCCAGCATTGATGTGCGCAGCGTCTTTTTTTTCAAAGGCCTCCTTAGTCTGCGGATGATCCTTACCAAGAGCAAGCGAGTACAGCTCCGCAGCTTCTTGGAACAGACGTTCAGCTTCGCCGGGCTCGGACAGGTTGGCAAGACAAGACTTGGAGTCGGCTTCCGGTTTCGCAACGCCCTCGGCGCTCTCCTTCCATCCCTTGATCGTTTGCTCGAGCAATTTTCTGGCTTCGTCGACTCTGTTTTGCTTGCTGTAGAGGATTGCGAGATTGTGATAGGCGCTCAATGTCGATGCATGGGCTGGGCCGAAGCCGTTCTCCAGATATCTTGTGGTTCGCAGAATGATTTCCTCGGCGTCATCCAAACGATTCTGCTGCATATAAAGAATACCGAGATGGTGTTCTGTAAGTTGTGTTGTCATATAGTAAGGACCGAACGCTTTGTAGAGACACTTCAAGGCTCGAGATAGGAAATTGCTAGCCTTTTCGTAATCCCCTGTCTGCGTGTATAGAGCTCCCAAGTGGTTGATGATCTCAGCGGTGAAAGAAGCGTCGGGTCCCACGGCCTTCTCTCTTCCGTCGAGAGCTTCCTTCAAAAGCTTTTCGGCGGTATCTAAACGGCCGATCTTCATGTATAATACCCCCAAGCCATTGTACGTACTTAGCGCACTCGCAAACCAAGGGTGAAATTGATGGAGGTTTGCTGCATAATCTACCGCATATGATAAACCGTCCTCAGTCAATTTGTCATCTTGGGTCCAGTAAAGGAATCCCAGTGTTGAGACATGGAGCTTCTCGCTACTCTTTTCAGGTAAGGATCTGCCTAGAGAGTTTAAGACCTTGTTGTACAGTTTCTCGGCCTTCTCGAATTCGCCTTGGTCGCAGTACATATTAGCAAGTACGTTCCTTACGGCTGGAGAAACATCTTTATCGCTCATTGCTCGCTCGATTAGCCCCTGGGTTTCATGATATCGTCCAAGTCGACGATAGAAGCTGCCGAAGGAGACTGTAGCCTCCTTGAGAGCATCTGAGATATGTTTCTCATTGACGTGAAACGCTCGATCATGTTCAATTATTTTGTCGATATGAGCGAGAGTCTCGCTCTTATCCTGAGTCGGCATCTCTCTTTTGTCTCCTTAATTCACGAAAAGCCGTACCACCCGAATGGCTTCCTCCGTGTACTGGGCCCTTGAAGATAGGTCGATACGAAGTTTGAGCCATTCAGCAACAAGCGGATGAAATGAAATTCGAGCATCGTTAGACATGAGGTCGATGGTAACCAAAGAAACAGAAGACAGACGGACTATAGTGTCCTGAAACTTTTCACTATCCCACACACCGTGATCCAAAAATGAATTCATCCAATCAGGCCTATTGGTCTGCTGAGAGTAAAGACTAAATAGACCTTCGCCAATGTTATTGGTGTTGATGAAGGCTCCTAAGGTCAAGAGATGGATAATCGCGTCTCGCTCCTGACCAGTGGCTTCAAGTTGCTCGAAAGACATTTCCCACGTTGTGAAGACCGAGACGGATTGCTCCGTCTCATGGCCGCTAGACTTCTTATATTCCCATTGTGTAGGAGTCTAGATAATGTTTTGTCAGTTTGTGTTCTCAGAAACCCTGAAGCCAAGTCAAACGACCATTCTAACATCGTTTAAACCGTTTTAATATGGGGAGAGATCGACAGGTAAGTTGACTTACATGCTTGAAAATCGCAGCTCGGCGTTTTTCATACACTCCAGGAAAGGCATGCAAGGGCACATGTCTAGCACTGATATACGTTGCGGCCTGATCAATGGCTAAAGCAAGCCCACCCAGCTCCTTAGTGATGGCTATAGCGCTGTCGATATTTTCTGTAGTGTGTTGCAGCCCAGCTTGATGAAGCAGAAGCTCGACACCTTCGTCATCAGGCATAGCTCCAACCTCAATGGAGCTTCCAAGTCTCTTTGAGTCATTGTGGCGGCTAGTAAGGATAATCTTAGCGCCATAAGGAAAGAAATCCCTTACAGTAGTGAATTCTCCTGGCTGATCAAATGTATCGAAGACAAATAAGAGAGGATCGTTCAAGGCTTCCAAAGCTCTGAGAAGGTATGTTCGCGCAGCTTCTGGATTTGGAAATGTTGCTCCAGGAGCGACTTTTGCGCCGATATTCTCAAAACTGCGAAAAGCTGTGCCAGAACTTGTGGCGTCGACCCAAAATATCGAATGGCTTGCTCGTTGCTTTCTTGTATATTCGAGCGCTAGTTGCGTTTTGCCTTGGCCTGTAGCTTGTGTCAGCTTCGTCCAGCTAATGAGTTCTTGAACGCTTACCCCCCCTGCCGCGTAATACGACGATTTTCGTACAGTTCTCCTCCTTTTCTTCCTTTCGCAGATGTCCATCTATCTCCTCAAGCAGACGTTGACGCCCAACAAAGCGCTGCACGTTCATCGCTGGTACCTCGAAGTATCGCCCTGTTCCAGGAGCATCTAGCAGGGACTGGTTTGTGCTCGCAACAGCCGTCAAATGGCTGAAGTATAAAGTAAGCGTAGATTTGTACCTGCTTGTCGGTTAGTGATACTCAATGCTCCGTCAAAAAACTTGCCGGACCAGCTAGACACACGTTTCTAGATTTCTTTGGATTTCGCCAATAGTCTTTTCAGAACGTATACTTTTTACAGCCTTCTTCATCGTGTGTGCGAAGGAGTCTCCCTCTACAGGTAGACATTCTTGTAGGTAATCTTCGAGCGTTGTGACCAATCTGTGACAGCCCTCTACGGTCTTTGTTAAACGTTTTTGTGCTTCAAGGTCAAGCGTCCCATCATTGCAAGCATCCCTGATCTCTTCGAAGGTCGTAATCAGCAAAGGCAAGGTATCGTATAGCGTGACGAAGACTTGTGGAGGCGACTTGGTCCGGGAGAGGTAGTACTCGAGGCGATCGGCGACTTTGGAGCCCATTTCGATGCAGGAAACGACGGAGCCTATGACACCGAGGGCTATGATAACCTCAGCCATTCGCTTTGAGACATTCGCCGTCCGCGGCGTGTTCCATCGACGTCGAAACCTGGGTACTGTCCGATACTGGTGGAAAGGTGAAGCCGAAGCCTCTCCATTCTTGGGACACCATGATGATCAAGCAGCCTGATTGGACATCCCACAACAGAGAAGGCGGTGCAGCAGATGAAAGCAAGGCTGGAGGGCCTGGTCCAATTCCACGAGGCTGCCGGTGTGACAGACATAGTACTCTAGAGGATCTGCGTGCATCAACCGCCAAGACTTGGCAAACTGTGTTCCCTTGGAAACAGGAGGTTATTGAGATGTGTTACCACTGTTGTAACTTGAGCATTTCGGAGTTGAACGACGAAGTTGCCGAACATACAATAATGCCTAAGGTATGCAGCAAGAACTCCGATGCTCGGGCTTTCCTACGTTGTCCCGCCGACACAGGGGTACCCTCATTTCACGAAACTTACAATTTGCTGTGCCGGATAGAACAGTAGCCTTGACCTTTGACACGGCCAGCGTAGGCTATTATTGACGGCACCTGAAAACCTCGGCGGGGAATTCTATTTGATGGATTGGGAAGTAGGGCACGATGCACCGGACACATGAGAGTTTGTTAGAATAATCCGGACTACAAGAATTGTGAAAAAGATGATGATACTGATGAGCCCATGAGGGAGTCCTGTCCGGGTTCAAGAGGAAGCGCCGGCGACACAGTGATTCTCACCAATTCCCTGGCATGACACTTAAGCGTCCTCCATCCATGAGCACGACTGTGCGGTGCCGTTGTTGTAAGCCCCAGCACAGCTGTTTACAAATGGATCTGCCAGCTGAGTGTTTTCCACTCCTCGAGAAAGCGCGCTCTGTTGCATACGCCGCCTCGGGGGCCTTGTAAAGTGGATAAGCGCCGCAATAGGGTACACGCCGCCTATCCTGGCTCCCTAGATATCTCTTATCTATACAACGAAAAGGCTACGACCACCATCACCCCCACAGTCATTCTAGACTCCTCTGTAAGAATCTACCATACCACTGAAAGGTAGTTAGTCAACACGTCGGCACGGCCTTATCGTGCGCATGATCCCAATTACCACGTAAAGGAATGTAGAATAGTAGCGAGAGGCGTCACTTTCCTTCTTCATCTCTTTTCACATTGTCTTTCTACTTAAGTTGTTGACTTACAAACGTTTTATCCAATCTCCTCCATATCTGTAAGCGCAAAGAACCCCACCCGGACCCCCGGACGCTCCCCTTTCCTTCTTCCGCCACCAGTGCTTCGCCTCCTTCCTCTTCAACTCCCATTCCAGCCGGCGCAGTTCCGAGAACTCCTGCACAATTAGATAGTGTGCGGAAGTATTTTCCGCGGAATTAAGTACATAACCGGTATGCCGGATATAGTTCTCATGGGATGTTAGGTATGGGTAGCGTGAGAAGTGCGCGAGGAAATTTGTATGCTTGCTGGGTGTAGTGGGCTTGAAAGCAGGACGGAATGAGGGTAGGGCGTTGAGAGGGTCTGGGATGAAGAGCAGGAGAAGATGTTTGGGGGCTGGTGCTGAAGGGAAAGGTTAGCTTGAAGGACGTTCATATTCTTTTGGACGCTAGATGCTGATTTGTGAAAGGTGATGATGACACATGATCTTGGTGGGAAAGATCGTGCTTGACTTTTGGTAGATAGGAGATTCGTCTACCCGAGATTTCCTCCGCAGTGATGGTTCGCTCCCTGCCTTGCGTGCTGTGAAGCATGACATAGCGTCGGATACGTGACTCATCTTCGCAGGAGAGGTCCTCCAATGATTGCGCTATGGCGTCCGGCTCAGGCGTGCTCTCATAAGTACTCTCGTCCTGCCAAGGGTCATAATCCACCATGTTCTTGAAGTCAGAACCATCCACATCGTCGTCTGACCACGGGATCAAATCTTTCCCGTCACCTTGCGGGAGATCGTCCCCCATAGCACGGACCGGCCTTGATCGTCCTGATCTGATATCCTGGATTAATTCGAAGAGGCGTGACGGAGGGCTCGAATCCTCCATCCGTTCTGTGGATGGCGGATCCAAGATTGATACAGAACTCGTTCTGACGGTATTTGTGGGTGATTGAACCGGCTTTTCTGACTGGCTCCTTGGGAACATATTGGAATCATATAAGGCTATATGAGGCTCGATGCCTCTTGATGCATTAGGCACGGCACGATAATGATAGATACGTTTGGCGCCAAGGGCTGAAGCTTCGCGTCTATAATCGATATAAACATTGGAGTCAGAGGCCAGCTCATGACTATGATAGAGTAAAAGAGAAGGGTCTTGCATGATGAGCGAGAAAGAAAGTCTACATTATTCTAGGAAGACAGAGTCTACTGTCTACCTTACTATTTGGTGGCTCTCACCATCAGGCAACAGTCGAGTCAGACTGTAGTCGCGCGCCTCGGAATAGCGTTTAGCCGCGCCTTGGGGCGGGGTTGGTTTCACAGTCATCCTCCTGGGAATCCATCCAGAGGTTGACCTAAGGAATTATCTACAGTACCACTGCCCCCAACGTCGACTTTTACTCCGCTGTTGCCTGCTATCTATCGGTCGCCGTACACCCTACCAATACCCACCTGCCCCTCCCCCATCGCAAAGCTCTTCCCTGCACGACTCGTGGCTTGATCTTGAGATCACATTACTCGAATGCGCATTACAGAGGAGGCACAGGAAATACTATAGGAAGGCTATGCAGTCCGTTGGACAACAATCAATCTTGAGCCTGTACAACCTCTTCACGCCTCGTGAGACCCTGCCACTCTTACATTGTTAATGGAAAACTCTGTTATATCACATACATGTAGACGGGAATGTAGATTCCAAAATGCGGCCTAGATGACGAGGAATGAGAGAAATTGTGTAAACCCGGTGACCTGCTCCCGTGACTTTCTGATTTATACAGAATACTTCTTGGAATGTCCATCAAACTTTCAAGGTACGCTTGACGTGGCCTGTTGATTGACAACATCTAGGTAAGACTGCTCAAATCCCCACCCAGGGCTAACTTTGAAGTAAGCCGACCGCAATAACAACATCATTGCGGCAGTGTAGGTGGTGTCTCGGAAATCTGCTTGCCGGCGTCTACTCTCAGGAGATGAAACATACAAGATCGCCTGGTATATGAAACATCCTGTGCCTCCAATGCCTCCAAGGCCCAAGATCTGGAAAACCAATACCTTCAATCGATAGTCAGAAAAAGTGATGCCTGTGCACTACCAATGGTTCACGATCGCCCCCTCGCCTCTTCCAACATGTGCATAGCCTTCTACCCTTTCAAAGGCGAGCACAGTACCGGTTCGAACAGCAGCATGGATGGTTTCGCACAGCAGCCTGGACGTGGCCTCATCATCCGATTAACAAGGGGTGACGTGGGGCCAGAGATCGTAAGAGGGTACTGAAGGGACCTCCTAGCCTTACTGATAGTGCTTCCCACACTCATATTGAAAGCTAAGATATTGTTTTTGATGGTCCATCTGCGACCATCTGTAGCTACACGCTTAAGATTTTGGTACCTTCGACGGACGCTGACTTCTTTAAATGGGTCCATCTGCTTGTGGAGGCTGCTCGTTCTATTTATGTTGATTGACATATACGGTGTCAAGCTTTCCGCCCACTTGCCCAATCAAAGCAGGAAGGATAGTTTGATATGCCTAGTGCACTAATTAGCTCGGATGGATTGGGTGTACTCGCTTCTTTTACATCCACATCAAACAGCCTGATGTCTAGCTCTTCTTCTTATTTACTTTCCAAAGCCGAAAGGATTAAGCCATAGTTGAGACATCCAGTCTCTGAGCGTGGAGAAAACAATCAGCTCGGTATAGAAGGGACACGAACGCCATTCCCGGTTCCAGATCCTTTACCTGACGGCTGGCGAACGTGGCAGGCAGACCACATCGTAGACCTTGGACTCTTCGTGAACATCGCTAAACAAAGTGCTCCGAGCTTCATACACAAAGACGATTAGCAAAAAAATTACAGATGCTATCATTGGCGATGAAGATGTAAGTCCATCGTTGCTCAAAACGGGACCAGATCGTGGTTCTAATGGTGCTACAGGATGAAGGGCCGTCCGATGACACCAAGGATATAGCTCGATATCTGAGTAAGAGCTCTTCTAACCATCACAATGATTATCTGTATTAACGGTGACTTATAGATATTATGTCCAATCTCCGTGGAATCACATGGCTGTTTAATCAGTTTAAGTATTCAATTATAATTTTTGCTTATACAACCCAGACTGTGAGTGGCTGGATCGCCTATGGTTGTACTGGGAACAATAGCTGACATTGCTGACTAGACTAAATCTAGCTATAAAATCTGGGATCGTAGCACTGTCTGGGGAGTCTATCGCTATATGAGAGGAAGCAGAATCGAATTTGCCGAGGTAATGGACCAGGCCTGTGCCGTCCCTGATCAAAGATCATGACTCCGGTATCAAAATCGCAAATTACTACCGCGGAGAGATATACCGGATGTACAACAAAGCCATCAACGAGTTAAAACGTATCCTAGCAACGCCTCAAGCTGCTAACGACGACGCCAGCGTTTTCAAATCAGAAGATTGTAACAACGACGTGAACTCCCCTAACGAGCCTCCTGCCGGCGGTGCGTCCGCAACCGCCGCTGCAGCTGCTCCGGGTGGGACACAGCCTCCTGCCCAATACAACCCCGTCTGCGATAAAGCTGTCACCTACAGTCTCGCCGATACCCAGGCCATCTACAGCCAGCTAAACGCTGTGCCCGTAAACCCAGGAGCAGACCCCAACACGAATTGCTGGACCGATCCCTCTGGAGGTTGTAATCTATTACAAGCATCTAGTGGAGCCCAGTTTGGCTCGCGCATTGGATCAATGCCGAGATGGAGTATGTTCTGACCATACAAGTGGAGTAGTCGTTTAGGCCATTGCTCTTGGAGCACTCGCTTTGGCTACTAATGCTTTTACAGTCATAGCCGTTGACGAGCGCCGGCAGGATGCTGAATGCGAGAAGAATGCCATCCATGGCTATGTACTTTGATTTCAGCATCGTTGCGAAGCTGGGCGCTTGAGCGGTGAGAGTGATGGGTGGCTGTCAGGGAGACCTTTTTGCGAGCCTTTGCCTAGCTTCTCTGGAAGTCTCCTGGGTACTGGACGAGGCTCGTCTACTATGGGCAATAGGTGCAAGATCAAGACCAATGCGTTCACCGTCGTGCAACACGAGATGGGAGGCACAAAAATGCTGTTTTTCCTTTTAGGCGATGACTCGAAACTCGCGTCTGGCTCTGCTCGAGGACGGAAAGAAGATACGAAAGAGAAGTAGGCATTGATCTTATTTACATGTTTGCCTTATCCTCAGCCGCACGCCACTTAATCTAACGAGTCGGTGACCCTTCCTGCAGGCCGAGGCGCTGTGACACGCTAAGGTTCAATTCATGTCAATCATGCCCTGAAATGGCAACAATCAGTACGCAATTAACGTAGCTATGCGTCTAGAGAATCGGTCTATGAAGCTTCAGACGTACATAAAAAAGAGCGGATTTCGCTTATTAGCCTGAAAATTCTGTTATCGGGCCTTGACCTGCCAAGGCGCGTTTAAACGCCCCGATAAGTCTTGAAAGTGGTGCACTCGGTTCTTGGCGTTTGTGAAAGAACGCGAAGACGAAACGTTGATGGACTGTATCATCACTAAAGATCCATAGCTGAAGAGGCACACCGTCAAGGCGTTTCTCTCACTCAATCAAATTCCCTAAGAGCACGGCTCGGGGAAGGTCCTGCTCAAATGTGATACGAGGAACCCCTTGAAAATTGCACAGTGCCGGCGCATGGGATAAGCCTGGATTGCCCTTCTATGGGACAGACTCCAGACTGACTCAACTGTTCCTAGTGGTGAAGAACTTAAAGTCATTATATAGTAAACAGTGACTCTCGCTCTTTCTCTGAAGTTCTATAGATTTTCCTCCTCGCTTACCATGCAAGACCCTTACCTTTTACATTTTTAAAAGTTCCAAGCTCGCCTCTGATTTCAATGTTTACATCGATTATACGCTCGAAGCTTCAGCTCTCGGCGGCAGACGTGTCTATCATTATCACGTCGTACATAACGCATCCAAAGCCGTCGAGCCTCCTAATGAGGCTTATCATTTACCCCAAGCCCATGTCGAGCTGGAAATACTGAGAAGAGCTACTGACAGGAGGATCGGCTTTTCGCTGGGAGCTAGATTAAAGAGATTGAACCCAAGGGACAAAAGAAAGTCGAGAGGTGAGATCGAAAGATAGAGCCAAGGATTCGTAAACGTTCTGAAAGCGCTAAATTCTTGGCAGAAAACTTGTCATAAAAGTGCCCCACCACAATATATTCGGTGGTGGACGAGGGAAAGGCGACGGACCGGACATGCATCATTCAGCGTCAACGAAGATAATGAACCATACGCAAGAGACAGCTAATTGACCTCACGCGATTGATCAACAAGCCTGAACATCCTAATCTACCTACCCTCACCTACCCTCACCTCCTACAACCTCCACACAACCTCAACCATGTCCCGCCCCGAAGAAACCCTGTAACCCTCCCCCCTCCCCTCCTCACCCCACCCCACTCGCTAACCCCCCACCCCTCCCCTCCAGCCCCCCCGACCTCTTCTACTCCGACCGCGAAGCCCGTAAATACACCACCTCCTCCCGCATCCTCAGCATCCAGTCCAGCATGACCCACCGCGCCCTCTCCCTGCTCGCCCTCCCCTCCCCCTCTCTAATCCTCGACATCGGGTGCGGCTCCGGCCTCTCCGGCGAGATCCTCTCCTCCACCGCCCCTCCCTCCGGCGGGTCTCACATCTGGATCGGGATGGACATCTCCGCCTCCATGCTCTCTGTCGCCTTGGAGCGGGACGTCGAGGGGGACCTTTTACTCGCGGACATGGGGCAGGGGATCCCGTTGCGGGCGGGGAGTATCGATGCGGCGATTAGTATCAGTGCGGTGCAGTGGCTTTGTAATGTGGATGAGAGCGGGGTGAGCGCGGAGGGGCGGTTGGGAAGGTTTTTTGGGGGGCTGTATGCGGTGTTGAGGCGGGGGGGGAGGGCGGTGTGTCAGTTCTATCCGAGGGATGAGAAGCAGAGGAGGATGGTGTGTGGGGCGGCGGTGAGGGCGGGGTTTGGGGCGGGGGTGCTGGAGGATGAGGGGGGGAGGAAGGGGAAGGTTTATTTGGTGCTGAGTGTGGGGGGGGGGGAGATTGCGGAGGTAGTGAGGGGGATAGAGGGGGTTGAGGTGGTGGAGGGGGGGAGGGGGGGGCGGGAGGGGATGGAGAGGAAAGGGGGGAGGAAGTGGATTTTGAGGAGGAAGGAGCGGATGGAGAGGAGGGGGAAGGTGGTGAAGAGGGATTCGAAGTATACGGGGAGGAAGAGGAGGACGGCTTGGTGAGAGGTGTGACCAGAGGGGTTTGACCTGTGATTGGCTCTAAATTGGTGGTTCAGCGAGGCGTTCTCGCGCTCTATGGCTGTGAGTAGACCTACCAGGGAAGCTTAGATCGGTAGAGAGGTGGTCGAGCATGACTCGTTCACAGAAGCATAGCATTATTGAAGTGTGGAGTTCGGTCACATCAGAAGTTCTTTGGCATTATATCGGAGGATGTTGTTCCAAAACGTTATCTGCAAGAAGCGTGCTCATTCGTACAAGAGAATCCACCATATATACATCGACCCTGCCACCAAACCCTTATAATTCGTTCATTGCCCCGAGAACGGCCTTGGTGAAATCGTGCGTTGTGTTGGTGCCACCCATGTCCGGCGTTCGAGTTATGCTAGAAAGTTATTAGCTACATGCTTCTTTTATACCAAGAGAAGAGAGGATTGCATGGCTCACCCTTCCGAAATTACATCATAGACACCTTTCGAGATACGGTTGGCGTGCTCGTCCAGGCCCAAGTGCCGCAACAGCATCGAGCCGGAGAGAAGCATAGCTGTTGGATTGGCCTTGTCTTTGCCCTTGATGTCGAGACCAACGTGCCTGCATCCAGGCTCGAAGACTGCCACATCGCGGCCCATGTTGCAGCCAGGGACGATTCCTGGTCCACCTACAAGCGCGGCACCAACATTCGATAGAATGCCTCCGTATAGATTCGGCATGACCATGACGTCGAATTGTTGGGGCCTGGACACTGCTTGCATGGACGCATTGTCGACAATCATGTCGTTGACCTCGAGCGTGGGATAGTCTGCAGCAACCTTATGGAAAGTATCCCTGAATAAACCATCCGCCAGCTTCATGATGTTGGCTTTGTGAATACACGTAACCTTCTTGCGTGCGTTGGCCAGCGCAAAGCTGAATGCGAACTTGGCGATCCGCTCTGACTTAGCTCGCGTGATAATCTTGAGGGATTCAACAACGCCAGGTACGGATTGATGTTCCAAGCCCGAATACTCGCCTTCAGTATTTTCACGGATAATACAGAGATCAACATTATTATGACGCGTTTGCAATCCTGGAATGTTCTTAATCAAGACCATAGAAGCGTAGATATCAAGTTCCTGCCGCAGCGCCACATTGAATGATTGATGCCCCGAGCGTTCGACAGGCGTGTGCAGGATGCCCTTGAGACCGAGCTTGTTGCGTTTGAGCGATGCGATTGATTCCCGAAAGAGCTCTTCCGAGTGTTTGTCCCCTGTTTCGACGCCGGTCACGTCGATTTGCTCCCATTCAATGGGGACGTTGTCGGCTTTGAAGATAGTTTTCACGGATTCGGCGACTTCGGCACCGATGCCGTCACCTGATCAAGTCTCTAAGCAGTGTCTTTTGAAAGGCAGGTCCATATTTTCTCGCGCACCTGGAATGAGGGTTGTCGTGTACTTTCCGCCATATTTCGTGGGCTTGAAGATATCTGATTGGACCGTAGCCATCGCTGCGTATGTCCGTCAATTGTCTATCCAGACGACTAGCAGAACGAGCAGCATACATCTCGACAGAATTGGTGATGCGGTACATCGTGCTGAAGCTTTGGCAGCTCGCAGGAGGGGCTGGAGGTAGAGGGGTGGTCAGTCAATCGCTCGATCAGGCTTCCATTTCCGTTCATAGTGTCTAAAGTTATGGAGACGTACCTGAGCCGCCCTTGTAGGGTGTCGCGCAAGCATATTAATAGGACTGAGAGACTCGAGGAAGGGGTAGAACAGCTGTCGCAGAGATCGAAGGGGAAGAAGAAGCAACTTTGCCCTGAGCATGCAGTAGGCGCCTCGGCCAAACCACACCGGGCCGGAATTCAGCCGCAGAGCTTCCAACGCGTATACCTTTTGAAGCTTCAAGCTTGAAAGCTTCCATATTGCCATCAGTCACCCTGCGCAACTGCGCAAAGTACACTGTGGGGTCTGGACCAGTGCATCTAGTTGGCATTTGTACTCAAAGCCCACAATCATGGTGAGCCGTCATTATTTTCCACCAGCTGATATCCTCACTAACGAACACCTAGTCCTCGCCCTTCAGCATAAGTCCGCCATCCCCTCCCCACCCCTATCCTCCTCACCTCCACTAACCCTCCCCCTCCCAGACGGCGGAGCCTGCCTCGCCATGACCGGCAAAGACTGCGTCGCCATCGCCTGCGACCTACGCCTCGGCCTCCAATCCCTCACCGTCTCCAACAACTTCCCCAAGATCTTCCCCTACGGGCCGAGTCTCTACCTCGGCCTGACGGGGCTTGCCACGGACGTGGCCTCCGTCTCCGAGCTGCTGCGCTACAAAGTCAACATGTACCGACTGCGCGAGGAGCGAGGGATCAGCCCGAAGACGATGGCGAACCTGGTGAGCAGCAGTCTGTATGAGCGGAGGTTTGGGCCGTGGTTCGTGGGGCCTGTGGTTGCGGGGTTGGCGCCGAAGCTGGGTGGGGAGGGGGATGGGAAGGGGGTGGAGCCGTTTATTTGTGGGTTCGATAGTATTGGGTGTATTGATTTTGCGAAGGATTTTATTGTCAGTGGGACGGCGAGCGATCAACTGTTTGGGACGTGTGAGGGGCTTTGGGAACCGGATCTTGTGAGTCCTTGTTTGTCCTGGCCTTTCTGTTTTTGTTTCGGTTCTTGTTGGGTAGGACTGGGGTTGAGGTTGAGTGGTTGAGCTGATTTTTGAAACTGATGCTAACGAAAATGGTTGCGTCGAACAGGGACCGGAAGACCTCTTTGAGACGATCTCACAAGCACTGCTGAACGCTGTCGACCGCGATGCCTTGTCGGGGTGGGGCGCCCATGTCTACATAATCGAGAAGGATAAGGTGACAAAGCGGCTGTTGAAGGGGAGGCAAGATTAGAGATATCATACCGGCAATAATAGCATACTGGCGTCTATGGTACCGTGTGTGTAGATCATAGAAGGTTTACCTTGGGCCATGGTTTTGCCTTTGCCTGTCAACCTTGTGCGTGTTCCGGCTTCCAGTGAATTTGGCACGAACGGCCAGTACTTGATTATGTGCTATGCCGCTGACTGTCCACGGGGGTTCGCGTTGCCAGTATGGCATTGAGACTGAGCTACCATGTCGTTAATCAGACCATCACAGCTACAGCTTTTTCGAACATCCATCGATGCGCTTCCTGCCATTCATTACTATTGCAAAGTCTAGCCTGCTATTAATATCCTCCCTCCCAAGCATCATTAATTTAGCCCTAATCATACGTAGAGATACCATCGCCGTAGTATCCAGAACCGGCCACGCAGCAACACTCCATACAAACCCAGTGGTATAAAACTCCGAAATATTGTAGAAGTCACTCCCAGTCCAGCCCAGAGAGGAACGCGCCAAACAGACTGCCGAACTCTGAACATCGATGTTTTCATCAACCTCCAGCTGGACGAACGGCCAACGAAGGTGTGCGACTCGATCGCTTCTGCAGCTTGGCCGCCTCCTTCTCCTTCTCGCCTCCCATCTGAGTTCCGTTCTTCATAATCGTCGGCAGCTCCGACAGCGTGTCCTTGCCAGACTTCTGATCAACGTACAGCTGCGCGGATGCAGACAGCGGGAAGGCGGGCATGGTGGTCGGGATCACAGCGCCGTTCTGGACCAGCAGCTCGGCGATTGGGAACGCAGTCACAGATGGCGGTCTGTTGTTGGACGCAGAGCGGGCAGTAGGCGAGAGACCGCCGGAGAAGCCGGCGGGAGCAGCAGGGTCTGCCGCTGCCAGGGCGAGGAAGACGCAATGGGTGTTGCGGGAACGGTCTGCCGCGTTGGGGCTTGCGCGGAGAGCGAGGGCGTAGAGCACGCCTTGGATGTCGTTTTTCTTGATGGAGGCAAGGAGCGTTTCCTCTGGTGTGGAGTAGTGAGATAAGGGGTTTGCGGTGATGGGATTTACGTAGGCTTTGTCGACGTATTTGGAAGTGACGAACTTGAGTCTGCGGTCGCGGTTCGCTTGGGCGGATGGTTTTTGGGATTGGTCGAGCTTCGCCTCCCACACCATGTTGCTGATGCGGTTTCCAACGAGGAGGAGCAGCTCAACGACGTCGGTGGTGAAAGATGTGGTGTCGAGTGTAAGGGACCGGACTTTGGATATGTGGGTGCCGAGGGATCGGTGGATGCCGCTGCATTCAATACAAAGGACTATGCCTAGGTTGATAGAGACCCATTCCACTTTGCTGCCAGAGCCACAATCAGCGCACCAGCGATTACCTTGGTCATTGTCTCGGATTGTTTGGAGTAATTTCGAGGGGTTTTCTTCGAAGCTATTGCTATCACTGCGGACGTAGATCGGGCGAGCTCCAACGGTGGTTCGTCTATTCACACTGTTGGCTACCGAGCTCAGATGTGAGTGGTGGTGACCCGAGTAGGAGGAGCTTTTTCCAGTTAGTACTGAGACTATGTCTCGATGCGGAGTCCTCTCGCCATTCGATGAAGGTGTGAAGGACGTGGGTCTGCTTCGGGTTTCTACAGCATTCTGAATTGCGTTGTTGAGAGCGTTGATCCAGCTATGCATGTCTTCTTCTGAAGGGGCTTGGTAGACACGCTTGTACTGTGGTGTGATAACCTCGAAGCAGAATCTTCGTTCAGCGTTGCGGGCCTCTCTAACGGATGCCATTCGTAGATCAATCGGCTCCATGTGCAGGTCCAGCCTCTGCTTCCAATTACTGTATTCAGACAGCTTGCCCTGATCAAGTACAATCCAGAATCTAAATATGTCAGCACAAGCCGATCCACCAATCCTCTGCAAGCAGAACTTACTTATGCCACGCTTGCTTATTGAGACCCTTGGGGTCGACGTGAGAGCCTGGCCGGCTCAGTGCCCACAGCAGACCCTCCCTCCTGTGTGGTGCTTTATCAGATATGGCGGCGAAAACATGGTCTTTCTCCTCAAGATCTCTAAAACCCCTAAATTTGTCTGGGCTGATAAAGGCACCGCCACTGGTAGGCCGACTGCTCGGCGTCGCAGGATTGCCGTTCGAAGTTTGAGCAGAGAGCGTGGAGCCATGCTGTGATGCTGCTGAGGATGAATAATGCAGCCCGTTCTTGGAAACGCTGTCTCCGCGCTGAAGTTCCGAGTCTGAAATATAGCTTCCATTGGTGTTGGGGTTGGCTGACGTTGAGGGTGGTACATTTGTCGATCCAGCTTCGGGTTCTATGTATGTTTTGGTGCTCATCTCAAGATTTCTCCTTTTCTCCTCTCTTTCCGTTCTCTGGAACTGGAATTCCTTATCTGTTTCATTAACCTCCTGGATCAGGGCCTCAAGATGTGGGCTCATCTCTTCGACCTTCTTCGCAGTTGCTAGGTAGCTTTTCGCTTGTGTATCTGCGTACCTAGTTAGGCACGAAAGGACTTCTTGCTCCTTTCTTCCTCCATGCAGGTCTTGCATGAAAGATGAGTAGTCGAAGCGCTTCAGCTCGAACTTTCTCCGCTTCGTCTGGTACTTCGAATCGCTTTCGTTACGCTTCTTCTCCTTGAGCGAGTCTTGCCTTTGCCCGAGATATCGACTGACATAAGCGTAGTAGTCTCGACTCTCGTCTTCGAAATCCTTCTTCTTGGCTTCTGCTTGCTTGATGTCGATGTTGTAGAGCTTGGCCAATGGATCAATGATGAGTTTCCGCAAATGTATGGTGTTCTGCTTTTCGTAGTCCAATATTTGCTTGGCAATTTTCTCGAAATAATGTTCAAGTGCTGGTTGTATTGCGTTCGCATTCGATGCACAGGCTTCTCGGAGTGCTTCCGTAAAAGCGGCCACAGCTTCGTTGCACTCAACCTGTGCTACCTGGGCGGCCTCTGCTTTTCTCAAGACCTTCTTCATCCTCATTTTCATGTTGCCAGTCTTTTGCTCGAGCGCCTTCATTGTTGCACGAAAGAGTGGGCCATCATCTGATGCACTCATGTCTTCGCCCGGCCGCTGGCAAGAGATGTCGATCTTCATGACGTCTTTTGTCGTAGCCTGGGCCAGAGCTATAGTGTTGTCGACTCCTTCGCTATTAGGCGACGGCGGGCCCAAATACTCGGTTTGGTCTGACTCACTGACACCGGACACGATTGACTGAGCCGAGGGCAAGCGTAGTCTTGATGGCACCTTCAGGTCGTATGCTGGAGGACTGGCAAGAGGGCTGTTGACAGCTCGCTGGTTGTTCTGCACCCAGAACGTGAAGGTCGCCAGCGTTGAAAGCCTATGCGCTCTCTGGTCGTACTCAACAAAGCTGCAAATATTCCGCCATCCACCGCCCTTGTCTTCTATAGCTTTCGGAGGCCTCCATTTCCAAGACCAGTCGAATCGTGTGGAAGGACTGCCACCTGTTGCATAGTCTCCGACCAGTTCGACGTTCGCGTTTTTGTGAAGGTTTGGATCTGCGTGGAATTCTCGCGTTACCAGGTTCTCCAGGTCTTTATTACTCGACGCAAATGCAAATGTCAGGCCGTTGATGAAGGTGTCGGTGGCATTAGGAGCACTCGAGACACTGCTTTGCCCCTGACGAACGACGAAGCTGAAAGCGAAATCAAGCTCATCTTCGTTGCTAAGGCACGGTATGAAGAATGGCAACGGCGAGATCGGTGATGATTCTGGGTCCTGCAAGCAATGAGTCTGGTCTCAGATCAGGGTGCCAAGACTGCGATACCTGGATGTATGTCACTAAGCTTTCATCACCAGGCTCTTTCCTGGTCAGAATCCGGCTCGCGGGATAAGCGTTGGGCACAACGTTCAGTAAAACTCTACGGTGCGAGTTCGTGACAGTCAACGAAGCGATAGACACTAGTGATCTCCCAGTCAGCAAGGTTTCCCATTAGAGGGTTCGAAATACTTACAGCGGACTTGATCTCGTAGGATGAGCGCAGCGCCATCCTCAGGCCGACTACCTACGTTACCCATGTCTGGAAAATCATAGGCCTAACAGCCACTGTTGAAGGGCCAAGGCCTCTCTGGGCCAACGTGCTCCAGGCTAAAGAATGCTATGAAATTCTTGAGTTGATGTTCTTGACGATGGATTTTTAGTAAGCCATTTCTTTGACAGACATGGCAGCTCGGTTAGAAATAGGTCGTAGGTGGGAATGCTCTTGTGACCGCTGGAGTGATGCGATATGTATGAATCAGTCAAGTCATCAGAGAACAGTTGATCGAAATGGCACATGGTCGAATAATGTGACGCTCGAGATCGATCTACTTTAACGTTCCTCCACTTGCGCAGGCCGCGACGGCGCGGGGCGGTGTTCCGTCCGGGGAAGCACGTGACACTAGATTTTCTTTTGCAGACGATCATGGTTCCCAAAATTCCATGTGGCAGATGGATTGTACAATGAACACAGATTAAGAGCCAAGCTATATTTTTTCACAGCCTGCTAGGGCACATCTATATGCTGTATATACAAGTCTTTCCAATCATGAACATGAACATGAACACGTAGCATTTACATCAGACTACTCCTCCCTCCCACCTCCCTTGGGCCATCACCTTGGGGCATCTCCCCATTGCGTCCGACCGTGAACTCTCTGTAGATCATCTCCAACCTTCTTTTCTCTTCGATACTGATCGAGCTTCTCGTGGTGGCAAGAGAAGCCTCAAGATGCCTCCAGTCTATCACAACCTTCGGATGTGCACCGTCGTTCCCACTCCGATCATTGCCTTGACCGGAATTGGAAGGAGGCTGGAACAGGTCATCGCCACGGCGAAGGTGTCGCTCGTGACGTCTGGCCGCCTTCATGCTATCAAGCTTGGCAACAATGGTAGTGTTGTCTACGAGCTGCTTTAAGCTTGAAGTGCCGTTCTCAAGAGCGGCATGCTCTCCGAAGCGAAATTGGATAAGGTCTTTGTGGCCTGCCGAACGAATAGGCTTACGGATGTTGCTCTCTTTCTCTCCATTCGTTCGAACTGCTGCTTCCTGATCCCCAAGCACATCGTGAATAGCTTCTAGATGAGCGTTGTACACAACAGCCTGTAGATCTGCACCCGAGTAGCCGCCTGTCCGATGCGCTACTTCGAAAAGGCTCTCATCAGAAGTGTTATCTGCAGCGAGGATACTAGGATTGATGTTGAGCTTCTTGCTCAGCGCCCTTAGTATGTCAAGACGATCTTCTAGGTCCGGCAGGTCGCAAATGAGAGATTTGTCCAACCGACCAGGCCGTAATAGAGCGGGATCAATGAGATCTGGCCGACTGGTAGCTGCAAGTACATAGACACCCGTCAGTCCTTCGGCACCGTCCATCTGCGTCAACAGCTGATTGACAACGCGGTCTGTCACGCCAGTGGAGTCATGGCCGCGTTTGGGGGCAATACTATCAAATTCGTCGAAGAACAAGACACAAGGTCTTGCTGATTCTGCGCGCTCGAACAGGTCTCGTACGCTTTTCTCGCTAGCACCAATGTACTTATTAAGGATTTCGGGACCTTTGACACTGATGAAGTTGAGGCCACATTCTCCCGCTACAGCGCTTGCAAGTAGCGTCTTACCACAGCCGGGGTAGCCATACAGTAGAAGACCAGATCGCAGTCGCAGCGGACATTGTGCGAATATAGGTGCGTAGGTGGTCGGGTATTGTAAGGTCTCGAGGAGAATCTTGCGGGTTTCATGAAGACCACCAATGGAGTCGAACGAGGTCTTCGATGATTGTAATGTCACATTCCGGAGAGTAGCAGGCGTGAAGCCTTTTAGAGCGTTTTGAAAGTCCCCATTTTTCAGGGTCGCACTTGTATCTGCGGTATTTAGGCTTCCCTCAACGGAACGGATGAGAGCTTCGCCTCTTGCTCGAGAAATTAGGAGGACAAGGTCACCGGGCATGTAGCCGTCGGTCTGTCCTGCTAGATCCAGGAGATCGAGGTCCCGATCGGCAGCAAATCCACCTGCTGCGACAGAAAAGCCTGGAGACTCTGGTGGAGCGCCGTCCATCCAAGCAGCACCGTCGCCAGTACTGCTGCTTCTAGAACGTTGACGAGCACCATTATTTGCGGGTTCATTACCAAGGTGTAGGTCTATCAAGGCCGCAAGGATTTGTTTCCTAGCATCCTTATTAGGAGCCTTGAGATTGACAATTCTCCGAACTATGTGACCTCCAACAATCACGTTGTTCACGGATTCTTTGCTTTGCGATGTTGCCAGAAGAACAACCCCCGAGCCTGCGGAGCAGTAGTGGCGAACCGTGGAACAGATCAACTCGCTGACTTGCCTGCTCCTGCCGTTATCATTCCCAACTTGGAGCTCCGTCTCGACAGGGCAAAGCTTGTCGAGGTCATCAAGTATCACCAATGCCGAACCTCCAGAACGAGCCGCCCATGACGCTGTAAGGAAGAGTCGTCTTACAGTTTCTTTGATGGTTGAGACTCTTGTTTCATCTGTGACAAGCTTGTGGCACGAAAAGTATGATGTATGACAGAAGTGGGATGAGCGAAGTCTGTGCCCTAACAAACGGGCCATACCTGTCTTCCCAGACCCAAGTCCACCAGTCAGCAGTACTGATGAAGAATGTGAGAGGTCGCAAAGTAGCTCGTCCGTGAGGCTTCCGACACCGATCATTGGAGGAAGCTCCCACGGTAATGTCTCAGGCTCGAGGGTAGATCCTGCGGTCTGCTGGAAAGGGTCTGGTATCTCTTGCTGCAAGTCGTAGGCTACTTCAAGGTGGGATCCAAGGGTCCAGGAACATGGCTGTTTATCAAGATCGTGACGGCTTGAGTCCTCATTTTTAAGTTCGAACCGGATCACTCCACCCTGCCATGCGCTCACGCCATCTCTCTTTTCGGGCTTGGGGAGCACGAGACCGTGTGTTAATGGGCCACTCAACATGCCATCTGAGCTACCATATAACGACTTGAGTCTCGCTGTAGCGGCCTGATTCTTTGCTTCTGGATCTCCACCAAACTTCAAAGCAGTACTCTGCTGTTGCGCGCCTGCTGCGAATGGGAATATCTTGAGGCTTCTCACGGCGCTTCTGGACACCTGAGGCGGTGCAGCTTCTATACGAACAAGACCTCCAACAAGACCATCAATTCCCAGTGTATTACATAGAGTAGAGGATAACGCAACGTGCTGAGCGTCAGGCGCATCGTCCCAACATAGGATCTTTGCGACTACCTTTGTAGCGTGTAGAAAGCCAGCATTGCCGTCCGGACCTTTCTTGCTTACCTGCTGCTGTTGTGGATCAAGTGGTGCTCTCAATCCAGCGGGCCTCACGATTGAAACGGATACCCACTCCAATCCTCGCAAGGTCTTATCGACCAGTACATCTCGGTCGACCCAGACTGCAAGCGCAGGAGACTCCGATTGTATGCCATCACCATCGAACCAATCCCCGCAAAATCTCTTGTCCACGGGTCGGAGGAAGACTGCCGTCTGTGTAGCTGCATCAGGACGACTTTGCCCTCTCGTTTTGTTGCTATTACTTCGAGCCCCAGCACTTCTCCGACCAACGCTTGTGATACTGCGACTTTGGCTTCCAATATGATCTGATAGGCGTGACCGCGATTTGGGAGCAACGATGACCTCGGCATTGGGCGCAGTCCTTGCGAAGCGGACAGTAGACGGCGGAGGTGGAATCAAAGAATTGACGACGACGTTGACTGTCGACGTGGCAGTGATGTGTAGAGTCAGTGGATGCGTATTTGAGACAGACAAGGGAGTGGGGGAGGCGAAGGAAGGGTTGGGCAGTGCTCGGATTTGGGATAGGAAATTCGTTTCGAGGAAGTCAGCGTGCAATTGGATGACTTGGACGAGTCAGCAGAGGCCGTTGGATATGGCGAAAGAGACCCACTTTCCCAGTCGCTAGGGGTCAATGGTTCTATGTTGATTGTGTGCGCCAGTGGTGGATCAGTATGCAGACTTATATCAACCTGAGGACAATGATCAGCGTTCTGGTTTCAATGACAATCTCTGTATTGACCTTTTGACCTTCTGCAAGCCCAAGTGTCCGACCGAATGCTGTGGATATCTCGACTATGGCAAGCTCCTCCTTACTACCTCGTCCACCATCTCTGCTGTTGATTACCGAAGGTTTGCGCTTGCTCTCGAAGCCTGTCCATCCGGCGTATACCGAACGCTGCAGCGGAGTAGGGTTTTCCTTTGATCGAGTCGACGGAGGCTCTTGACAGTGCAATTCAACGATAACATCTTGAACAACCTGTCAATTGAAGATTTAGCGGGGAATTAGGTCTTACTCCCAAGGGATTCTCACTGTTTGTGTGAGAACAGCTACTAATCCAGGTGGTAGATTCACAAAACAGTTGGTGAGTTGCACAAATCCAATTTGTGCTCGGCTCTGTGCTCCCCTCGATGAGGGCGCCATCTGACCCTGGTGTCAAATCGGTGTTTCGAGCGATGGCAAAGCAGTATCAGTAATGCTTCAACTTCATGAGTGGTTGCCGTGCTCTATGCCGAGCCGAGCCGAGGCACCTCGCCTAAACTCCGGAATTCAACGACGCGTGCTCTTGGCGCGTCGCACGCGTTCGAGTTCCTCATTCAACCACAGTCGCTGTATAATTGTGCCTCCGAATGCTATTCAGCATTAAAGTCCCACCGTCCGGCCCATTGCGCCCACTGAAGCATTTCTCTCAAACTTCTCACCGACATCTGTCCTTCCCTTACCGCAATGGCACTCCTCACGTTCAAAGCCCCTGTCGACTATGCCGCGCAGCAAGGTAAGATGTTCTCTTTCTCAAGCCTCTCGTGCAAGCTCTGACCTCTTCTCCTAAGCCGCCTTCGAAGACTTCCTCACCAGCTACAAATGCACCGTTACATCCGAACAATTAGCAGCAGACGCGTTGGAAGATCTCAACCTTGATGAAGATGGACTCAGCGACGAATATGATTTTATGGACGACGTTACGAATGAGAAGGGACGACGGCGAAGAACGGGGCATGGCACAGAGGCGAGGCGGAAATATATGGATATGCTGCAAAAGGTTGCCGATCGGGAGACTGACCAGATTACGGTGGAACTGGACGATTTGGACAATGTCAGTAGCGGCGCGAAGGACTCGAGCAGTGATGGACGATGCTAATCGGAAATGCATAGTATGAGAAGAGCTTCGACGAAGATATGGGGCTTCGACTTGTGGACTCGATAGAGCGTAATGCCAGGCATTATGTCGATGTCCTTTCGCGAGCTGTAGACAAGGTGATGCCGAAGGAAACGAAGGAATTGACGTAGAGCATCCTGCAACCTCTGCGCGCCACGAAGGTTAATCTTGCGTAGATTCAAAGACGACGTACTCGACATCATACTATCCCAACGTGAGAGACGGAATGAAGCCGTAGCGACGGCAGCAGAGAACGACCTCGACGTTTCGCAGCCAGAGTCCGTATTTCCAGCCGAGCTCACGCGGCGATACACTCTTACATTCAAGCCCATGATGCCAGCAGGTTCGGATAGCGAAAAGAACTCCAAGGCTTTGGCAGTCAGGAATGTGCGAGGAGAGCACCTAGGCCGTTTGATCACTGTTCGGGGCATCACGACGCGGGTTTCCGATGTGAAGCCTGCAATACTGGTCAATGCCTATACCTGTGACCGATGTGGTTGCGAGGTGTTCCAGCCTGTAACGACAAAGCAGTTCACACCAATGGTAGAATGTCCCTCGCCAGAGTGCAAACAGAATAATACGAAGGGACCACTGTTCCTGTCGACAAGAGCTTCAAAATTTCTCCCATTTCAGGAGGTCAAGATTCAAGAGATGGCTGATCAAGTGCCTGTGGGCCACATTCCTCGAACACTGACTGTACATTGCCATGGCACGCTTACCAGACAGATCAACCCAGGAGATGTTGTCGACATTGGCGGCATATTCCTCCCGACCCCGTATACCGGTTTCAAAGCCATCCGCGCAGGTCTCCTTACAGACACATACCTGGAAGCGCAATGGGTGAACCAGCACAAGAGAGCCTACGACGATCTTGTCTTCGACGCCAAAACTTTCCGCAGGATAGAGCAATACCGACACTCCGGCCAAATGTACGAATACCTCGGGCGGTCCATTGCCCCTGAGATCTATGGCCATCTCGACGTCAAAAAAGCCCTACTCCTCCTCCTCATCGGCGGCGTGACCAAAGAAATGGGCGACGGCATGCGCATCCGCGGCGACATCAACATCTGCCTCATGGGCGACCCGGGAGTCGCCAAATCGCAACTCCTCAAGTACATCACCAAAGTCGCCCCTCGCGGCGTCTACACCACCGGACGAGGCAGCAGCGGCGTCGGCCTCACCGCCGCGGTGATGCGCGACCCCGTGACCGACGAGATGGTGCTCGAGGGTGGCGCCCTGGTGCTCGCCGACAACGGCATCTGCTGCATCGACGAGTTCGACAAGATGGACGACGGCGACCGGACGGCCATCCACGAAGTCATGGAGCAGCAGACCATCTCCATCTCCAAAGCCGGCATCACCACCTCCCTCAACGCGCGCACCTCCATCCTCGCGGCCGCCAACCCGCTCTACGGCCGCTACAACCCGCGCATCTCCCCCGTCGAGAACATCAACCTGCCCGCCGCGCTGCTCTCCCGCTTCGACGTCCTCTTCCTCATGCTCGACACCCCCAATCGAGAATCCGACGAGCAGCTCGCCCAGCACGTCACCTACGTGCACATGAACAACAGGCACCCCGAGACCGAGGGCGTCATCTTCACCCCGCACGAGGTCCGGCAGTATATCGCCCAGGCGCGCAGCTGGCGGCCCACCGTGCCCAAGGACGTGAGTGAGTACATGGTCGGGGCGTATGTCCGCATGCGGCAGCAGCAGAAGCGCGACGAGGGCGGCAAAAAGCACTTCACGCACGTCTCGCCGCGAACCCTCCTCGGCATCCTGCGTCTCTCGCAGGCGCTCGCCCGGCTGCGCTTCTCGAATGAGGTCGTGTCGGAGGATGTGGACGAAGCGTTGCGTTTGGTTGAGGTCAGCAAGGCGAGTCTGTACAATGAATCCCGCGGCGTAGGGGACCAGAGTCCGAGCAGCAAGATCTATAACCTTGTCCGGGCCATGAAAGACAGCGGAGCTGCAGCCGTCGGTGACGGCGGTGAGCTCAGTATCAAGAAGGTCCGGGAAAGGATTATCGCGAAGGGGTTTACGGAGGATCAGTTCAGCCAGGCGTTGGATGAGTATGCTTTGCTGGATGTGAGTTCTATCTTTTCCTAAGGTTTCATCGACGCTTTTGCTGACATTGATTCGTACAGGTATGGCAAACGGCTGCTGAGGGGACACGACTGGTGTTCATTGAGGCGGGGGATGCGGATGTGGACATGGATGGGGAGGATAGCGAGTATTAAATCAATGGGTCGCTTGTAGTCGCAGGGCTAAGGCGTCGAGGACCAGCAAGCCAGCCTCATCAACAATCATTTTATGTCGCTCGATGTGTGACACAACGCAGCAACATGCTGCTATAGTATTCACGATGATAGTAAGCTTTACCAGTTTGAAGCGTGTGCTATAGCCGTTAATCGTTCGATCCGACTGCGCCTAAGGGGAGTCTAAGATATCTTGAGTCGATCATATGGCCCGTAACAGGGAATTCCCGCAAACAGCTGGCAGAGCTCCAGTCTTTGAGGATGTAATATGATTGTTCGAGGACCTGCGAGACGAGATGCCATTTCCAAGGTGATTGACAGCTTAGGCGACAGTGAGTGGGACCAAAGACCATCTTCCAAGACATATTGGGCCCTTGCTGGGCAATGAGCTTGCCAGAAAAGCAAAGAAACACAGCAGTTGCGTTCCGCTAATCTCTTGACTGACGTGGACAAAACTTGAGATGTAGTGCCCCTCGTGCTCACTGTAGATGAGACGCGCCTACTCCGTCTGCTTGTCCTTCCGCATTGAGCGTCCTCGTAGCGGTCGGTAATCAATAGACGCACATAATGTGTCCCAGGCTTATCTTCGAAATTCCATCGTCGTTGTCTTTCAACCCGCAACTAACGGGTAGACCATAGATATACATACATGTATCTATAGGTGAACCGAGAGCAGATCATTATGTGGTACTAACGGTGTTGATTAGACGATACGCTCTTGACTTGATTGTCTGCAGTTGGAGATGTTTCCCCTACGACACAGCTTACAGTCAGTGATTTTCAGCCCGCCTGATGCTATGTCATTTCTTCCGTGAAGGGCGTGCTAACATACCATTTCCTAGTGTACTGCTTCATGGTCGGGACAGGCTTTACGGAGTTACACCTTCGGTAGCCTCCAACGTCTTGCCAGGCATCTGTCAGCTAGGTAAGGGATTCTCGTTCACCGATGCCAAGGGTGACCTTGGTGGCCATTTGATCGTATTCTGGAGCCATGTGTTGCTCTGCTTTTCCTATCCTTTTGTTGGGGAATCAATCTTTTTTGCGGGGGAAATCCTTTTCCGTCTCAAATTGCCAATAAACCAAAAGTCTCTTCGGGTGGCCTCCAATAACCCTACCGACTTCGAGAACCTCGACATTATGCTCGACTGGGTATACTTTTGCCAGGTTGACTCGGGAGAGAGCATCAAGTTTGTGCCCACCAACTGGTACAACTTGTATTGGGTCCTTTGTGAACCTTTTCTCCTCGGGAAGTTTCTTTGGGGGCTTTTCGCCGGTGTATATGATAGTGTGCGCGTTATGATCGAGGCGTATTTTCACCGTGCCTCGGCCAGAATAAGTCGAGATGCGGAGGCACATTGAGTATCCCTGCTTTGGTCTGGCTCGCACAACCACGTAACGGTAGATCTTGACAAAACATTGATCCTTATACTTATGAGGACCTTGTTGAGGAACTTGCGATTTCCAAACTAAAATCTTGAAGACTCGACCGGGAACAAAGAATTCCCAGTGATTATTTTGGACCCGGAATTCGGAGATCTCGTTTTCGGATCGAACTAGCCCCGGTAGAAGCGCATCGTTCGCTGTTGGAGCTGGATCGTAATTCCTCGACTCATCGCCTGGTAATGCTTGGCTTTCTAGGTAACTCCTAAGCGCAAAGCTGTGGTCGATTTGTGATGCAGACTGCGAATGTCAGAGTGTCAGCGCAGGCATACGACTTTCCTGAGCTTTCGCACTCACATGGATCAATTTTAGGTCTGCGAGCGGTGTCGCTTTCCTAGGTGCGGAATCTTGTTTGATCTCTGGAGGTTCACTGAAGTCGAGGTTGCTGCTCTCGAATATCGATAAATCTTGGTCATTCGAATTTGCTCTGACTCTGTTCGAGACCTGGCTCGAGGACTTGCCTGCTTGAGATCCCGAGGAAGCCTCCAAGAATCCACCATCCCATGGCAGAGCCTCTAGCGCAAATATGAGCAACTCTTCCGCGACATGGCTTTGCATCGCAGTGATCCCATCGAAATCTTCTTCGCGCCGTGTGCAGATCGGGCATTGTTTGATTGCCAATAGATCATACCTGAGACTTTTCTCCACGAGAATTGGAAGCTGAGACTCGGTAAAGTAATTCCCGTCGTCATGCATTGCACGCATGTGGGTCTCCAACTCTTCTCCAGTGGCGAAGGACAGAGATCCGCCAGTACTACATAAGGAACATTTCCAACTTCTCCCAGTGTGATTTACTTGCATGTGATGTAGCCAGGCTTCGACCGTGGTGTAATAGTCTTCTGGTACTGGGCAAGCGTCATATATGCATGTATAAGGCTGCAAGTCTTCTTTGACGTGAGTCCTGGACAAGCCACAACGTTAGCTTCGATGATAGATCACTTGCAAGAGACAAGCAAGAAGTAAGTCAAAAGATAGCTGGCACTACCTTCATCTAGCCCTTTCGCTGTACTTCCTATCCATGGTGTCATAGCAGTACGGGCACTGAAATATAGAAGTTCCGCGGTCCCTCCATGGCGTGCGGGGAAATTCAGTGGCGGCACCTGTCCTAGTGAGTTTCCTTGAGGCGACTGAGCTTCGAAGGTGAGAAGCATTGAGTTGCGAGCCAACTCCAGTAGCTGTAGTAGCTGTGCCTGGTGCTCCTGGTGCTTTGGTTTGTGCACGACGCTCTTCTGGTCCGAAGTTTGGCTGTGGAAGAATGGCTTGTTGTATCTGCGGGCCTCTATTGAGGGCTAGCGGTATACTCACCTTGACACTCGGTGAGGTTTCACTCTGCATTCCCAGGCTTTCGACCATCTTCTCGGCCCGGCGTCTCGCATACAGAATACGATTGCGACGTTTTACATTAGCAGTAATCAAGCGGTCCTGTACGGAGCTTAGCGTATGGTCAATCAGATCCTGTCTGAAACGAAGCGCTTCTTCGATGGAAATTGACTTTAACGACTGCTTGGGTCCTGAAAATGACTTAGAGCGTAGGAGTGACATCCCATGTGGATTATGACTCAATACCTCCCTGGCTAGGTAGAACTGCAAGGAGGAGACGAAATCGAGGTGCTCGCTGATAGCGAGAGATGAATCCGCTTTCTCATATCGTATTATACTACCTGATCTTCGAATCGCTGTAGATAGCCTATTAAGTTGATCTATAACCCCCGCAATCTGTCTTGATAGCTCCGACTGCGGTCCGTGAGATGCGCATCCCTGCGTGTCGAGGTCGCCATCGCCCAGCTGATCGTTCGAGAAGTCTGACCACGTGGAGCAAGAGCCAGACGAGCTGGACGTGTCAGATGAGTTGGCCTCGTCTTGAAACTCCCGGAGCGTCGATTCGTCGCCAGAAGCTGAAGCCTGAGCATGATCGAAATTTCTGTGTGACGCTGTGGCAGGTTTGAGGCAATCTCGTAGGTCTGTAGATAGCCTTTTGGCGTCAGGAAGGCGCGTGGAATGGATTGTATCGTCTGTCACTAGACACACCACATCGGCGTGATGGCAATGATTGCTGATGGGATCTCAAGCTTACAGCTACTCTCATATTGCTGCAAAATATCCTGCAGGCTTTGGATAAGCCCACCCATCACGTCTCGTATATCTGGACGATCTCTTAATCGAGAATCGAGCGAGCTGCGATTACGAAGTACGGCGCCGATACCCGTTGCCCACAATTCGAAATCAGCCAGACGATTGATGAGCCATTCTTCGTCACGACTTTCCGAGACAGACTTGGAAGCTTTGACAGCAACGTGATGTGCGCTGAGCCAGCATTGTTGAGCCCAACGCAGCATGCAGCTTCGCTCAACAAACACAATCAGGCTTTGGCCTTTATGTTGTAGATTGGCGACATTTGCTGCTCATATTCACTGATCACTTCTGCTTAGTCCAGAAGACTCCAATTATCTGACGGGTACTGCTCACTCCGGCCGGCTTTAGCGACGTCTTGGTATAAAAGATAAGTATGTGTTATTATTCCAGAAATATAGGCTCCGATATCAGTGATGATTTTGCAGTCGGGAGATCCCACGAGGATACGGAGGAGTGACTAGCACATGAACGCAGTACCTTTGAACTCAAAAGCAACCGACGGGAGAAAGCGCTTTCCTGATCTAACCTAGGCTTCGCTGTTAGCGCTTTCACAACGGTTGTCGCCCCTTGGCCTTATTTTTAGATCCCCGACCCCAACTTCTGGCAAGACGATTTGGGTCAACTTTCGCGTTTCTTGATTTATCACTATCAAAATCTTATGTTTGATAGAGTAGACTTTGCGCTCTTAACAGCACAACTTAGATAGAGTTTGAGCTAACATTGAGAAAGTTATCTGATTGCAAAGTTTTTGTGTTCCGAAGCGTCTCTCAAAAACAAAGATCGACTTGAACTTTTTACATATTAACAAACTTTGCAGTTTCTATAGCTTTAACAATTCTTGATCAAAATTTATAAGCAAAGCAGTTTTAGAAAGCGCAAAGTCCACTCTATCAAACGTGAGTTTTTGATAGTGATAAATCAAGAAATGCGAAAGTTGACCAAAATGATCTTGCCAGAAGTTGGGGTCGGGGATCTAAAAATAAGGCCAAGGGGCGACAACCGTTGTGAAAGCGCTAATGGTCACCGGAGCTTCTATCCAATAGGTAAAGAGCGATTCGTGGTGGGGGACCCTTTTTCAACGGCAACCCGCGCTCAACATGAGTATACACCTGCAATCTTTCGTTTTCAAATGCATGGGAGACCCGCACCAGTACTCTCGTTGATGAAGCGTGACCCTCGGTTAGAGCTTGCATGTCAGGTAATCCCGAAGGTTATACACATTGCTCGCGATTGCTCGCTCGTCGATAAGAAATGCCATTTCTATATTCAATTCGCGGCTGAGCTGCAGATAATTGGTCTGTGGCTCAAACATCAGTCACCCGGCCTGGTCTTGGTTCACCTTCAAAGTCTGCTAAGCAAACTTGAGCGTGTATGCAGTGTAAGCCCAAAGCCGGCAAAGCACTTGCCGTCATCCTAGAACCAAGGGCAATGCTGATGTGGGTCTGATGCCAAGGGGACCAGATGTCACAACTCGCAGAAGGCTGTGAAAAAAGCATCACCGAGTCAAGCATATCCAACGCTATGCTCCTTACTGGAATCCGAACAGAAGACTATAGAGATTGGTATCTCTATAAGACGATTTGCGTGGACGCGGCCTCAGACACGCCATAAACTCCTGCGATCACTGCGTAAAGTCGTGGATCATGGAGAAGTATCAGACTCTGATAGTCTCCAAGAGCAAACGGATTGGTCTTCATCATCGCCTGACTACTACGGGGGTTTTAACGATGGATTGTGGGACTCCCTCTGTCCATACTGGGAGAGGGGCTGTACCTGTTCCGTGAACGACAACGAACAAGACACTACGCTACGCAGGAAACACACAGCAAATCTACTCCTAACTGCAAGACAAGCGATATCAGAGACAGGAATAGGGTTCGATATCCGCGTTTCCAACTTCACGGAAGGACTAGTGCCTTCCGCGATTGAGAACTGGCAAGATGCGCACATAACAGTGGCCAGGCGCAGGTGAGTCCCCGATTGTAACCTTCAGCTCAGGCATGAAGAAATGTTGAAATTCCTTGCACATAGGAAAACAAGGTTCATCGAGAAACGCCGAACGTTGACCGAGGCGGATGATAGCAAAGTACGCCATGGAGAAGAAATCTCCGACCTATGCTACCTTTTGACATTCCAAGAAAGGGCAAGGTTATGTATGAGAGCGGAAAGAGGCGCACTCAGCCATCCTACTTGGAAGAGGAGAAAGCTCGAAATTGCCGACGCACCCAGCGTTTCGTTGAGGAATGCTCTCTCTAGCTACAAAATATCGAGAACGAGCAGATTATCCCTCAGCATTATCATCGCCAATTCTATTCGACAATTTTACACATCAAAGTGGATGCCAAGGCCTTGGACGAAGGATGATTTGTACTTTCTGCGTGAGGCAGACGATTGCGAAGACGATATGCAGATATATGCACACAGACCGCACCTAGCGACGGTATTCGAACCTGCAGATCCCACCGACGGTATGACCGGCAAGCAGCATCGCCATCCAAAGATTTTGGCTCTCGGCATCATTTTACTGGAGGTTGAGTTGGGAATCAATCTTGAGGATGAGTGGAAGCCCAAGGATCTTAAGGCCAACGCCGAACCGACAAGCAACACCGATTACGTAACGGCACTGGATATTTTAGCAGACGAGAGTCGCTGGTTGAGGAGAGAGACTATTCCAATTGTCAAAAAAGTCATCCAATGGTGTCTCGAAGACGAGCTTGGGGAATGCACCACTGCACTAGACGAGTGCGACGCTATACACCGACGAGTTGTTGGCCCGCTAGAGGACATCTGGAATATCGTGGCTACGGAAAAACTAAGCGAACTAGACGTTGCCCGCCTCAATCCTATGAAGCCAAAATCAGTCCCTTCTCTCCAGCACAAATTCGTCAAGAGAGCAAATAGGGCTTGCGCTCGCGAGTCGATTCCGCTGCAGCCATTGCGGACCTCAGTCTTAACAGCGTGGGTTGGCCATGTCTTCCCCGTCATTACTTTCAGAATTATCAATCAACAGCAACAGACCTAGAACTAATTGCTTCTTCAGTGGCAGTCCCTCCCCTGTCGATGCATGGCTCGACGATGTTGAGAACTATTTACGCCCTTTGCTATTTCCAGACAACTCCAACAAACGAAGAGTACCTAGCAAACCTCGAGTCAAGGTTGCAATATTGGATACAGGGTTCGACCCAACAAATCCCCTTATTATAGCACATTATTCGCGAAGAGCAGGGTTTCAGGACTTCACGACTTCGGATCCCTTTGCTCCAGCCTGCGATGCCTCTGGGCATGGAACGCACGGACTTGCTTTGATACACCGAATAGCGTGTCACGCAGACGTATATGTTGCAAGAGTCGGAAGAACTATGCACGATCTCTCGGAAAACGCAGTTGTAAAAGTAAGTTCGCACCGTGTTTTTGCACCCTCCAATAGTAATGAGACAGGCGATCAATCACGCAGCACGTGTCTGGAAGGTGGACGTCATTTCCATGTCTTTCAGCTTTCGTGAGCAGGTTTTCTCTATCAAAGAAGCTATTGAATACTGCGCCTCACAATCTAGAATCATTTTCCTCGCCGCTGCCTCGAGAAACGAAGGCCGTAACAGTCCGATTACATTTCCAGCAGCCTATAATCATCTAGTCATACCCATTATTTCTACGAACAGTCTGGGCCAGCTTTCGGGATTCAATCCACCGCCCCACCGTGGTTGCGAACGATTCGCGACTCTTGGCGAGAATGTGCTTTCTGCGTGGCCTTCATCACTTTCGAATGAAACAGGCAAGCTAGTCCAGTCCGGAACCTCGACCGCTACCTCCATCGCAGCTGGGCTGGTGGCATGCATTCTCGAATTCGTCAGAGCGGGCGTTGAGACGGTCGGAAGGACCGGCAAGCCATCAGATCGTGTATGGGCTAACATCCACACTCTGGAAGGCATGAAGGCCATTCTCAGATTGATAGCACCAGATGAGAGTATTCCCTATCTTGCACCATCTTTACTAACAGATCTTGGTCGTGATCATCAGGCGATCATGGACGCCATTTACAACCGGGCTCTTAAGAAGGTGTGATCTACTGTGATGCTAAATCCAGTTCATCCCATGCTTCGGCAAGAATGGGTGCATTTTTGCTTAGCAAGGTCTGACCGTTACTGAAAGCTTCTTGTCTATTATTCTCTCCGAGTGCTCTCTATCGCTACCTTAAGTAAGAGCGGAACACACCAAATTGAGTGTTTGCTTCCTTGATAATAGTCTGTCTGGTCGATTAGTACATCCCTTCTCCGTCAACATATCCTCGAAAGTTCGTGCGCATGGAAATCCGGATATGTCCAGCCTATATGAACCGGCCATGTTACCGTCAGGGTTCATTCAAATCTGGTATGGCTGTATAGTACCCCACCGGGGCCCAATGATGCACCCCAGAACATCTGAACCTATAAGGTTTTGAGGGATCCTTGTCCAGTAAGGTACGAGAGTACATAGCATAATCAAAACTGATGCAGGTTCCTGCAGGCTACAGAATACTCCCGTACTTGTACTAGCAGGTAATAACTCAGCCCTCAGCCTCGTCAAAACATAACGTAGCTCTACAGTATGCTGCTCAGTTGCAGTATTTCTAAGATTGCGAACCCAAGCCGCACTCAGAATGGCGGCTCATCGAAAGTCCTACTTTCTGGCACCGAGCTTTGACTACCCTGCAAACGGACCTATCGCCCTCGGCAACATCATCAGCGATCCCTACTTCCCCGCCGAGAGCTTGCTAACTGGCGCTTCAAAAGTTCTCGACGGCGCATCTCAAGAGCCTAAACTTTACGCTTCCACAATAGAACGATGGCAGGATATCCGAGCCGCGCACAAGAATGGAAGGTTAGGGGTATGGGGGCGCTTCCTCGAGACTGTCGATGCAAGCACCGAGGGGCACTGGGAAAGAAATACCTATGAAGATTACAAGTGCGATGAGATGCAGACCCAGTACTTCCTGCCCGATCTCGCGTATTTGCAAACGCGAGTTGCAGACGCCAGGGTCAAGCAGGTAATGGAAATGCGACGAGGGGGCATGGGAACCAGAAGGGCCGTGTACATCATCACGGGTGTCAAGATTGCCAAAGGCCTGGCAATCGCCAGTGGTGCTAGTCAAGAAACGGGTTTCGACATCGATTCTGGTATCGACGTGACACCGCTGTCTGGAGGCGCAGTCCCGCTCGGAGTGGGTGCGGGCGCAAATCGTACGGCTGGGACGCAACAGAAGACGACAGCTAAGATTGTCGGAGACTGCACGTTTGCGTATCAGCTTTGTAAGCTTCGCTTTACGGGCGTCGGCAACAAGAAAGCTCTACAGTCAGACGCGCATCGAAAGGGTGCTTTTTGCAACGTAGACAATCATGAGGATAAAGGCGACAGAGAACCGTTGCAACTCGAGCTTTCGGAGAATTGGGGCGGTGCGGAGATTTTTGACGTAGAGGACGAAGCTGATGATGAGCTGGAAGTAGGGGCAACGGACGTGGTTGAAGAAGGAGAATCTTATCGGTGCATCGTCATCACCAAACGCCTGGGCTGATATCTGTCATGTAAGATGACAGCAAGAAGAAGCGCGGTGATATTCCTCGATGGCTGCTCTGGTCCTGATTTTCAATTTATTTTCCGTTCAGCACATTTCATTCTCTGAATTGTGTAGGTGTGGGCTTCACTAACGGCTGTGAGCAAAGCACGACTTGCCGGAAAGAAAACTTGTGTACTATCCCGTTGCAAGGGGTTCCAACGACTGCACTGCTTTTAGCATTGCTCTTCGCTTCTCGCAATCTTTACAGCTCCTCTGTCCTCTTGTCTGCACTCTCCTATCTCCCTCCTTCGCAGCTGGTCTATCTCATAAGATCGCTCAGCACATGAGAAGTCGCTCCTAGATGCACTTCAAAAACTTGATAGCGAGACAATGTCAAAATATATAATCGTCAAACATCAGGCAACAGAGACCAACCGGTAAATTTTCAAAAACCGCTCCATCGACAGGACAGCTCTCAATATGAAAGTGAATAGAGAGGAAGTCCAAAGATGCATTCGAGGCTTGTCACGCAAACGATATAACACTTTTTGCTGACGTATAGAACGAAATAGTGTCACAAAAGGAAGACGAGAGGTTTTGGAAGATCGCAAAAGGATACATGTACGCATTTGTAGTCGCTATTTTTTTTTTTCTACCGACGGTAACCTCCTATCTTATATCTCTACTACATTCTCAAATGCCATGTGAGGCTTCCTTCCAAGTCTTACTAGGTTTCTCAGAACATGTGGAAGACTCAAGGATCAATTATACATAAGGCAAACGCAGATACTGATAGATGACTCGCTTTATCACCTCCTGGTCTTGACACAAATCATCGCAAAACACGCACACGAGCGACGAGAACACCATTCGTTTTTCTTACCCGATCAGATTGTCTTCGCATGCTAAGAGAATTTCTAGACATTGAGCGTCTTTGGCTTCGCAGGACCATAATCCAAAAATGAAATATTTTAATACTGATGTCCTTGCCAGGGGAGGGGGATTGACAACATCAAAAAGGAGGTGGATTTGGACACTCCGGTCCCTCCAAAGATTTCTGCAACCCCGGCGACTTATCGCTTTGTGATCGCATCACGGAAATGGGCCCAACAAGGCCACAACGCTAGCCTTGACGCTTTCTGAAGCTGAAGGTGATGCTTGATGCAGCCATGGCTTGAAGAAATAGCGAAGAGAACCGTACCTTGTAGAGCAGGAAAGGGGAATACCGTTACCGCAGTGAGTCCTGCTCAGTCTGCGTGCGGTGTAATGACCACGTTATGAGTGATTGAGGTTGGACGCGGAGGTGTTAGGCGTATTTCGAGCATGGCAAATGGCTTCAACTCCAGGAGGTTTCATCAAGAGAGACGGATGAAGTTATTTCCATTACATCCCAAGACTATAGGTTCGGATCTAGTGCCGTAAGGTAGTCAATCCTATCTACCATAGCCTGCCGAAACCGTCCAAGAACGCCCATGTCCATACCCAGATTTGGCCAGGCATGCCTCATCAGCATCAAAACCATCGACGCATGTACACATCATGATCCCCAACCACCCAGGCGCAAGTCACGCCTTGCCTAGAACCCCACACACTCCATCGTCACCGAAACCTCCAACGCCTTGCTAAGTGATCCGAAAGCCCAAAAGCCTCCCACCCAAACCCCAAACCGAACCTTTCAACACAGAAACTTATACCACTTCTTCCACTTCGGCCACCCCCTCCTCTCGATCTCCTCCTCCGCCATCAGCTCCCTCAGATTCAAGTCCCTCCTGCCCGTCCTCAGATCCATATCCGCACAGCGCATCACCCTCGTCCCCTTCCGCCACTTGTACCCCGCCCAACACAGCAAGATCACCGGCGCGCACAGATACCCCTCGAAGAACTTCTCCGTCAGCGCGGCTGCACCCTTGATCGGTTCCGCGCCTGCAGACGTGACGGGGGAGAAGCCCGTCCAGAACTGTGCAATCAGGATTAGCGCGTTGAAGAGAAAGCCGATCCAGGAGCCGATGACGCCGGGTTGGGAGCGGAATGGGAGCTCAGAGAGGGAGTGCCCCTGGAGGCGCCATGCGCGGCGGAAGCGGATGTGTGCCAGGCAGATGGAGCCCCAGGTGAAGATGCTGGAGAGACCGGAGAGGGCTTGCATCCAGACGAAGGCTGTGGTCGCTTCTTTGCTGACGGCGATGAAGGCGAGGAAGCCGAGGGCGGAGGCGAGGCCGATGGCGACGAGGGGCCGGCCTTGGCGGTCGATGTAAGCGAACATTTGGGGGGCTTGACCTTGTTCGGCGAGGGCGCAGAGGGTGCGCGAGGAGCCGTAGACGGAGGAGTTGCCGACGGAGAGGACGGCGATCATGATGACGACGTTCATGACGGAGTCGAGGCCTTTGATGCCGGCGTTTGCGATGGCAATGACGAATGGGGAGGCTTTGGCGTCGGAGGACGAGGTGCCGATCAGGCGAGGGTCGGTGTAGGGCACTAGGAGGCCTACGAGCGTGAGCGAGATGATGTAGAAGAGGCAGATGCGCCAGAAGACTTGTTTGACGGCCGTTGGCAGGGACTTGCGTGGATTGGCGGTCTCGGCAGCGGCAAGACCAACAAGTTCGGTGCCTCCGAAAGCGAAGGAGGCGGTGACGAAGACGGAGCAGAGGCCTTTAAAGCCGTTGTTGAATGCGCCGGGGTTGGTCCAGGTGCGGCCGCCCAGATAGGAGCCATTGGGGCCTGAACCAATGTCAAGGATAATGCCGAGGATGATGAAGCCGATGATGGCGATGACTTTGACGATGGAGAAGATGAACTCCGCTTCGCCGTAGCCTTTGACGCCGCAGAGATTGATACCGATAATGAGGGCGAGGAAGATTGAGACCCATGCTGCTGGAGAGATGTTGGAGCCCCAGTAATTGACGGTGATGGATGCGGCGACAACTTCGAGAGGAAGCACGACAAGCCATTGCAGGCAGTAGTTCCAGCCCATGGCGAAGCCCCATGCGGGATCGAGGAAGCGGGTTGAGTAGGCGGAGAAAGAACCAGCAACTGGGAATAAGACGGCCATCTCGCCGAGAGCATGCATCGTGCAGTAGAGCATGATGCCGATGAGAGAAAAGGCAACGAGAAGGGAGGCGGGACCGCCTTGAGATAGTGCTTTACCAGAGCCCACGAAGAGACCGGTACCAATTGAGCCGCCAATCGCAATCATCTGAAGATGTCGGCCCTTGAGTTTCCTCTGCAATGGCGAGTTGGCAGTGGCCTCAGCGGCGCCCTCGGCATCGAAGACTTTGCCATTAGCGCCGACCACCCCATTCTTCGTGACATGTGCGTTTGAATCTCTTTTGAAGCTGTCCCAGGCGCGCTGGTGAACCTTACGCTCGTCGACCTTTTCTCCCCCCGCCCATGACTCGACGACGCCCAAATGGCTTGAATGTGGGGATGAGTTCGTTCGTGGGACCTTTTCACCTCCTCCCCCTTCCTCCATGGCCTGTATATTTGACATGTTGTGCTGCCAAAGGACAACTGCCCGTGGCAGCAGTAGATGTTACCGGTGATCCAAGATAGGCGGTGTGGGATTTGATATCTGGCGCAACAGTCGTGTTGAAGCAAGGTCCGAAGAGGAGGTCCGAAGTTGCAGAATTGGAGAAGAGCAGCGAGGAGAGGAGGGAGCTTTATGAGAGGCATGCAGGCTGGAGAGATTGTGGCTTTAGAGAGAGTTTGAGAGATTATGGTGAAAAGGTTGAGGTGGTTGCGGCTTCTTCGGAACCAGCGTTGCACGGTCGCTCTCTGGTAAAGTAGCTCTTATCTCGAAGTCAATCACCTTGGTAAGAGTATATATATATATGCATGATGCGTCGTGACATGGGAAAAACCGAGGCTTTCAAGCTGCCACACTACTCTTGGTGGTTGTTGGTCTCTTGTTCGAGGTTGCGGTCTTGAAACACAGCAGCCGAGGCTGAACTCGACAGGTGAGGGGCCACGCGATCGGCAGCAGGGATACTGATAGGCCATCCGGGGCGTTCCGAGTGCCAAGAAGATTATCGAGATATCAACACTAAACTAAGTGAACACCTAGGCTCATATCGTAAGGTAGTCATACTTAACTAGAATGCTTCGTCCTCCGTCATCACGAACTCATTCTTCCCGGCTCGGAGGCTGCAGGATTTTGGCGATGAGATTGGCGTCGATTGCAGTCGACAAGATTTGAGGTGGGACTGACTTGTACAAGAATCGAACGATGTAGCAGTCGCCCTCGCGGCAGCGGTCAGCAGACCAGCCTAGCTTTGACTTTTCACGCTGATGCACCCATTGACATCCAAAGGAAGGAAAATCAATGGAATCGTGGTGATGCATCGTGGTCATGAGAGGCTATGTCTGGTGAGCGAGAGACGGAGACAGTGTTCCAATAGGTCGGGTTTGACTAGAATTAGCAGTTGAGTGCACAGTGATCTTATCATGGTAAATCCCAAATGTCTCAGATTAAGAAAGCGGACCTGCACTCGGTCTATATTCGGCGCTCAATGTATGCTCTCAAACTTGTGGTCTCCCTGTCTTGCCCATCAAGGCTTTCTGATCGAACAATATCACGGCCAGAAAATCCTCTGGGTCTTCAGGACAATACAATGATACTCAAGAGAGACATGCAACCCAAGACCTACATTCCGGGGCTGTCACTGTTCCTCGCTTATCAGTTTTCGCAATATAAAGATGCCCCGCACCCTTGAGAACCCGATCGCTGCAGAACGTGGCGCTGGGATGGACTGTCGACTTCAATCCGCAAATCATCCCAAGGGAAGGTCGCTGATAGAGCTTAGCTATGGCCGACATAGTTGGGGAATGATGCCAGGCTGGCGACCTGTGCGGGATCACAGACCAAGAGAGGCAATCGTTATAATTTTGATACCGAAAAAGATACTCTGAATGAGCCTTAGGATTCTTCAGAAGTCGTACAGCCCATCAGGAACCGATTGCTGAAAGCAGCGATTCGTTGAAGGCTAATGCTCCCAGCTCCAGCATCCCGATGGTCCCTACCATGTTCGCTCTCCTACGGAAGGGCTTCGCTTATAGCCTGAATCTGAAGCAAGGTTCAGGTAGAAGGCAAACACGACGGCCAGGACATCTTAGGTATCTAGTCTCAGATGTTGTGGATTTGTCATCCTAAGTTTGCACCAAAGCACAACCAAGCGCAATTCTCTTTGCTTTGTACTCAAAACAACGTCCTGGCGGAATGGCGATGGAGGGAATGACCAGCGAGGGCCAATTGCCAAAGCGGCAAAATGTCATAAAGTTAATGTCAATGATACAGAACTCTGGGAAGGAGAAACCTTTTGTTTATTTTGTACAATCTCGGGTCGGCCCGCAGCAGTGAAAGCATCCAAACCATCGAGCCATCCTCAAGACCAAGAATCGCAAAGCAGGCGCATCGCCATTGAGGGTGTTTGGTATCTGACATCCTCTCACCTGTTGCAACACTGCTGCTTAGATGCATACCGCTTATCGCACATAACAGCATCTAATCTAGCGAGAATCTGCCAATAGATCCATTCATCTGTGTCATCTACAGTAAGAGCATCAAGCTCAATCACGCGACACTCTGCATCAATTGAGCCATTACAGCTTCTTCCGGCTACTACTGACACAGCTTCATTGATTGGTACTGTCAGTCTTATGCAAACGAGTTTCAATGGCCAAGAAGGTCGCCTATGTTGTTTATGCCGGCTTTGTCCCAGGTGTCTACACGAGCTGGTGAGTCTTCTGACACTCTCTACTTTCTGCTTTCAGATGACTCAAGTCCTTTTCGCTCCCAAGGGCCGACACCGAGAAGCAAGTCAAGGGCTACGGAGGTCGAATCAGCCATCGAGGCTACACGAGGGCGGAAGGTGGATATGAGCAGGCGCTGATCGACTTCAAAGCCTACGTCGACAACACACCAAACCCGGAAGAACAATGTTCAGAAACTTCCAGATCCAGCTCAAAGCCATTCACGCTCGCCAAACCTGCCGCTGACGCGAAAGAAAACATAATCGTCGATTGCGCTGCTGGACGGTCTCTCGCCTCGCACAATACTCCAAATACCAAAAAGCGCACTCGAGATATACAGTCAACAGATGGCGCTCATACAAAGAGGAAAAAGGGAATGAGAAAAGTTTTAGAACCATTCCAATACAATGTCGAGTCAAAACAGAACTCTAGAAGACAAGAAAAAACAATTAGATGCACCCAAAAGGTGCAACCAACGAAGAATGTTTCCACAGGTAAGAAAAGGCGTTCGACGAACACTCCGCAGCCACTGCACCACATGCCCGAATCGAGCCAACAGTCTAGAAGCTCGAAGCAGAAGGGAAAGAAAAGCACGACCCAAACTCCGCATGACTCCGAAAAACCTGTAATAGCCCGTAGCTCCAACGATAAGCGATAGCCAAGTAGTATGAAATCTTCGGGACCAGGCATCCCTACGGATTACATTTCGCTGTCTGACTCGGACAGCGAGGATGAATTTGACTGCAAGTCGCTCGATCTTACCCTTTCTCAATCACTCTCCCAGATGAATCCAGCTCCGGGAGTGGAATTATGTAAAGAACAAACTGATCTTGTCGAGACTATAATCAGCGGAAAGAATGTCTTCTACACTGGATCAGCGGGATGCGGCAAATCGACTGTCCTCAGATCCTTTGTGCGTTGTCTGCGGGGCCTTGGTAAGAGAGTACATATAGTGGCACCAACCGGAAAGGCCGCTCTCAATGTCAATGGATCAACTTTCTGGACCTATGCCGGCTGGACCCCGAATATCATGAGGAAACCGATGAAGGACGTCTTTGCTGCTTGCCATAAAAAACGCACGTGGGACCGATTCAACGAGACTGATGTCCTGGTAATTGACGAGATTTCGATGATGGAGAACTTTTACTTCGAACGGCTCAACAGAGCTATGAAGCGAGCAAGGGCTCGCAAGGAGGGCTATAAACCATTCGGGGGCGTTCAAGTCGTCATTTCGGGCGACTTCTGCCAACTGCCACCGGTGCTTCCTATGAAGTTTTGTCTTGAGTGTGGAGAGCCGCTAAAGTCAATTACTGGAAAGAGAAAGCGATGCCTCGAGCACGGAGACTTTGAGTTGAGCGACCAGTGGGCCTTCAAAAGCGCAGCATGGCGCGAGTGTAGCTTCGTGCACGTCAATCTCACCACGATTCATCGCCAAAAGGATATGAGGCTCATTGGTATGCTAGAGAAGCTCAGACTAGGCAAGACGCTCAGCTTGGAGGAAAAGGATCTCCTCAAGAACCATGATTCCCAAACCGAAGGTGGTGTCAAGCTATACTCCAAGAAAGAAGATGTGAGGAAGATGAACGAAAGAGAGTTCTGTCGGTTGCAAAGCCCCATCTTCAGATATCAGTGTCATGATCACTTCCAGAGGAACCCCGAGCACATGGACCTCAAGTCCTTAGAAGAGCGCGATCCTGAGGACGGCTCACTCACCTCTTTGAACGAACATCGCTTCGAAAGGCACATCGAGCTCCGAGAAGGCATGCTCGTCGTTCTTCTGACCAACCTAAGCATACAGGACGGCCTGGTCAATGGTAGTCAAGGCGTCATCACAGGTTTCGAAACCGGCCCTTCCATGAAAGAGCTCACCGAGACAAGTAGCGAGCATGCTCGCCTCAAGCAGACACTCATCCGCAACTTCATCCACGATGGAAAACACACGAAGTGGCCAGTCGTCCAATTCCTACACGGCCAGCAAAAGACGATATTTCCACACTGCACGATCAGCGAAATGGGACCCCAGGAGCCATGGAGTCTCATATCCCGGACACAAATCCCGTTGATGGCCGCCTGGGCGATGACGATCCATAAAGCCCAGGGCATGACGCTGGAAAGGGTCATTGTGGATCTCGCCGACACTTTCGAGAAAGGCCACGATTATGTTGCGCTCTCCCGAGCGACAGGTCTTGACGGGTTGAAGGTTGAGAACCTTGGATTGTTGGATAAAGGGGTAAATCAACAAGTCAGGGAATTCCTGGAAGAGAAATTCGGTGTGCAGTAGGTAACGAAGGGCGCTATAGAACGATGGTGTGGTTGTAAGTCACAAAGATACCCGTGTAGCAAATGTTCGGAAGAGATACGCAGCAAGAAAGGCACCTTTTCAGACAACGGCCTACAGAGATGTCAATCGACTGCATTGTACCATTTCACAACCGCGGAGGTTGCTTGTTGCTAATAAGCTAGTATGTACATACGCCGAGCGAGCGCTGGAATACATGGCGTATATCTTCAGTTGAGCTGGTAGAGGAGCCATGCTCAAGGCACCAATCAATTCAACGCTTTGGACCGAACTTTAGAGCGCATCACCGGACCTTTCAAGCTGTTGCAGCAACATCGTTGGACAGGGGAGCGAGAACGATAGCCATGCTGGCGTAGCGAGCAGACGGGTAGTTTTCATCTCGTATTAGTTCCGGGAGCCGATAGGCCTCTTCCGTAGCGGCCACTCTTGTGATCCACGCCAGCATTGCCGGGACCAGTTTCCCAAACGTGAGGCTGGGCTCCGGACCGAGCGAAGGAGCGTAGATGGTAATATCAACCCTGTCTCCCGGGTGGGGGGCTGGGGAATGTGCACAGGGGAAATGGAAGGTAGCGGCTTTGCCAGGAGCGGGGTGGAAGGGAGGCATGTTGTCTACCGCGACGTCGGCGGGCCGGTACTTGAGGGCGTAGAAGTAGAGGGTCGCCCAGCACCGAAGCCATCGCTTTGCCAGGGGGCCGGGTATACCGAGTGATGTGCCGCTAGCTGAGGAGCCTCCGCTGCTGAGGCGAGTGCTGGACCCGAGGGCCAGCGTCGTCTCGTTTTTTGATGCTGACGTCGCGTGGTCGTCCAATGTCGGAGATGTTGCATCGGACAGCGGCAGATTGGTGATCTCGAGTGTTCCAACCTCCAATGCACGGCGGTCACCGTCTGGAATCGCGTCCCAAACGACAGCCTTGATCGCTCCAGGCCAGTCCTGTGCATCTAGACATTTGCTCATGATCCAGCAAGAGACGATCCCGATTTTCAGAGGAGTCAGCGCCGCTCCTGGCTGCAGCTTGGGTTCCGTAATCAGCTCGAAATCTCGAAACGGTAATCTGCGCGTGTCTATCTTTCTCCCGATTCTCGCATTCGCGATATCCTTCCAATTCCCATAGATTCCGGTAGCGATCGTGGCGATGAGTTCGACGCCTCGAGGTGGAATGCCCGCACTCAGCGTAATCTCTTGCTCTAGTTCGAGATGAGTACTAGGATTCAATGGTAGAGTGAACCCGAGTGTATTGCTCGTTGTGGTGTTTGAAAACTCGATGGGAAGATACTCGGCTGGAAATCCGTTGAACGGGCTACCTTCATTCCACAACTGGAGGGGAGCTGCATTTTGCGCTGGGTGTGCAAAACAGGGGCTGAGGATCAGAAGTCCTACGACAATAGGATGCATGATGAATTTCCAGCTGACAGGACCGCTCGCGTACAGAATGAAATGTATACGGAAAGAGCTTCTTATGTACGAAAATCCGCATGATTGCCGACCGGCAACGCTGACTTTGGGATCTTCATGAAGCCCTCGATGATGCGGAACATCTTCTGTTGCACGCTTCATAGAGACCTTGCCGATCGATGCGATTGTAGGCGACTAACCGGGTCCGAGAGAAATAAGCGCACACATGAATTCCGTCGAATGAGTCTAACAAGTGGAGGCCTTCAATAACATACGCTTCTCGCGTTTCTCGAGGGCGTCTCTTCATCGACTGGTCCTCTTCATCATCGGCGGCTAAGGATCGCTCTTCTGGATCTTTCTCTTCTTTACCAAAACCAAGACATTCGTGAAGGCTCTCCTTCTTAGGCAGACTCAACATGGAAATTGCAGAGCGTAGAGAAGTGGTGGGCTGTCTGTTGCGCGATTTCTCAAAGACCTCATTATCTGAAGGACGAGAGGCTATCGGCGAGAAGGCTGGGAGGCTCTGCTATGCTTGTGCCTCTTTACTGGATCCGGAAAATCAGTACCCCAACTCTTTCGGCCCTTCAAGCTCTCACTGGAGACAGGACCTAACGCTCCCTTTTGTTTGACTGGTATTGACATCCCAGCGGACACACGATCCAGAAGGTTTTGCTCAACTGTCATTGTGTAGCAGAAGTCCCTACAAGCGATGATCTGCAGAAAAACCTTCTTCCGGATGAACCAGAAGTCGCGAGCCCAAATATCAACCTTTTACATCATCTTTCCTCTGAGAGAGGTTGGTGCTTGAAATACCAATTTAAGACGAAAAACCCGAACAACTTGTTTCCCGATGCGAAGCGAGGGCTAGTCATGCCCTTTCTAATAATCGAGATCAAAGATATAAATAAAAGACTCGCAAACACAAAATTGCGAGCCATTCGTGTTAATGTAGCGCTCAACTTCTTGTTCCGTGACTTATGAGAACACCGACTCACTATACACAAACGCGAGAGCGATGATACGTCTTCCCCCTTAATATCCGATACTAGCCACGCCCGTCTCAATGTCAACTGGGTCGAGATCAAGGACGGCCAAGTTGCTCGTTATTTTCTGCAACAGAGGCGGATGTGGCATCCACTGGTGCCTACGCATGGGATTCAAGATTCTCACTCAAGAACATTCTCGCTCCCTCAGGTCTTTTTTGTGAGAACACTGGCGCTTACCACATATACCCAATCCGAGAATCATGCAGCTCCAATCTAGCTATTCTTCAAAAGCCTGCTTCCGGCTTTCGAACGATGGTTCGTTGAATCACCATAACCCTATGGTTTCCTGTATTGTTGTCTTCGAAAATCACCCTACAACATAGGTAAACGAATAAAGTGTCAAAAGCAATAGCACTGAAACCATGTAAGCCTCTCAATCCCTGAAGTTACTCTACTTTAAAGATGAGGTCATAGCCCTTACAATCACGTGCTCACGTGAAGCCCACGAAGGTACCTCACCTCCACAACTGAATGCGTGCCTTCACCTCCCAAACCAAAAAAAAAAACTTCACTCCACACCCTCGCGTCCCTCACCGTAATGACCCAACCTCATCCCCCCACTCCACACCACACCCACGCTCTGCACCGTCTGCCAAACCTCCAACCTCGACAGCGCCGCCCGCACAAAATACCGTTCCCAGCGCTGCCAACGGCGAGCCCCGCGGCGAGCACAGCGACACTACCATCGACAAAATAAAAACATCGATAAGGTGGCTACAACTGAAGCGTCGGCTACGTTTGCTACAGCAACTGGAGATGCTACTCTCGAGGCCTGCACCAAACCCGAGCCCCTTGCGCACGAGGCTGCGAAGGCTGTGGAGCGGCAAGGGAAGGCTGAGGCTGCGAAGGACAAGAACAAGGTGAGCAAGCGCAGACGCCACGCCTCGCGGAAGGGGGTGCATCGAGGGGGATACGATGATGGGGATGAGGACGGGATGGGTGATTTCCAAGATCGGTTGCTGGGGGAGGCGGTGGAGGAGTATGCGGAGGGGATGTTTGGGATGAGGGGTATGGGTTGGAGAGGTTTGCGCCGGGGTTGAGCATGAGGATCTAGGATCTAGGACGGGCAGAGGTGGGCTGAGGTGGTTGATATAGTTGGAAGATGTTGCTGGTTGTTGTGGTTATCCTTCTTGCAGACTCCTTGGACCTATTCGAGGCATTCTTCGAGAGAAAGAGGGTTTGGGGCGTTGCCGCGACCAGGTGTCGAAAGCACGCTTTTGGGAGGATGGCTGGGTTGGAGCTGCGTATATCTCAGATTAGGTACACACGTAGTAAGCGCCAGTGTTCTTACCGAAAAGGGTCTGAAGGAGCGAAAACATCCTTCAGGTGCTGGACACCAAGTACGTGCTCGCAGAGGATAGTGTTCTACACTACGGCTCTAGTCATATTTGCTTCTCGGATGGCTTGTCGGACCCTTTTCGGCTTCTGGACCATGCAGGACAGGCATGGGGTTGATTATTATCTTTGCGCATCTTCGAATGTTCCTTCGCAGTTGCCTCCAAGATCCCTGCCCTTTAGAGATATAAGTAATCAGCTAGGATTAGTGTTGAAGAACCATGATAACCAGGGACCGTGAGCATGGTTTATGGGTCGAAGATTTCTGCTCCAGACCACTTCAATATCCCACACCAGCACCCCAAAGCTACCAGTCCGAATCGCTGTGGAAGTTTTACTCGTAACCTGTTCCATCGGGTAGCATTCCCTCTCCAGACTTATATCCAAAGTTGGTGTTCATGAGCGTGGTCAACATGTTCCTCTCGTATTCACCGTGACCGGAGAGCAGGTCTTCCATGTCAGAATCGTCCATGCCGTCCCTGAAACCGAACTCGTCGGAGTCGTCGGAGTCATCGGAGTCATCGGAGTCGTCCATGTCTTCCCAGTCGGCGTCACCGTCGTCCGTTATGGCACCCTCGACATTCTCGGTGATCTTCTTGGCGCTAATCCCATTATTCAACTTCGGCGCTCCTCTGGTCACTATTATGGATCCAGACTCGGTCTTCTGTGCTGGCATTCGAGACTGCGGCTCTGGTACCACCCCTAAGCTTCTGGATGTTGTGCTCGAAGTCTTAGTCGCTGGTCTGGGGTCATTGGTCTCGGCAAAATCATTAGGTTTGGTATCTGGTGCTACATCAGTAAGTCGCCGGCTGAGAATAAGGAGATTCATCTGCACCTGAAGCACCAATCTTAGATGACTGAATCGCTGCTTTTCTTCCCTTGCGAGCTCTATTCCGGCACACTGTAGAACAGTATGAGATACCCCCAGCACACCTTGGCATTCTGTTACAGACGATACAGAGTGGTGATGCAGCATGCGGATTTAGCATTGGTGCGGGAGCCGTCTTCACCGGAGCGTTTTCGGTTTCTAGATTGGCGATACGGGATGTAGCTTTCCTCTCCTTGCGAGCTTGTCGCTGAGCTTTTTGCTGGCATTTCTCGGAGCAGTATTTGGTCTTTCCAGTGCCAACTGGTGTCGTCTTGCAGACTAGACAGTTTGGTCGTTCGGACGTAGAATCTAGCTCCACGGACGGAGACATCGTAAGATGTATATTGTAAGCTTTGAAGCAGAACCAAATACTCATGCGGAAATTTCATCCTAGCGCGACGCGTTCAGCGCGCCACGTCGGAACGATGCACGTGATTTTCAGAGACCACCAATGACCAAAGGCAAGTTACTCCGTGCGGTTGTTTTTAAGTAGCCGTAAGCGGCCCCGCAAATTTAGGTGAGAACTCACCAAGCCGCTTATGGCCACTTACTAAAAACCGCACGGAGTAAAGTACACTTCGGCTGAGAAACATGTGAGACCATTAAGCGATATCCATCTCGTGTCTTGGGCGAGAAATGGAGGGACACACCTTTCCACGCCCAATCCCCTCAAAGTGCTTTTCGTTATAAAATAGAGCAATATAAGCATACAGAAGGGGAAACGTTAACGTGGTAACGAAACTGAACGAAGTCGTGAAAGGAGATCATTCCGGACGTAAACTACTTGCGATAGATCGTTGGACTGGCGATCAAACGCTGGTCGAATATAATACAGTCATCGTAACCATGGCAGCGGCAAGGTTTGCCCTTAGATCCAAGTCCCAACACTCAGGCATAATGGTCGTTGGCTCTCAGAGCCAGTGTGCCCCAGGCTCAGCCCGACTCATCCACGTATCTCGCCTCCCAACCCCCAATCAATTCTTCAAAGCATGCCGTATCAACGTCTTATACCCCTTCACTGCATCGCTCAAATCCTCGAAATTCAAGTGCTCATGATCGGAATGCGCGACGATGATGGAGCCGGGCCCGTAAAGGTAGCGTTTGTGCGAGCCGCGGAGATTGGGGATATCGGTGCCGTAGTTGACTGTGATGGTCTCGAAACCTAGGTGGTTGGGATGAGTTGAGGTGTATTATCTTGGGCTGTGAAGGGGAAGGTGGAAGGGAAGAGCAGAGGTGGGGTCAAGAACTGTGTAGAGAGATTGGAAGGAGCGACGTTTCTAAGGAAAGGCGAGAGTGATGGTGGGTACGGCGAAAATAGACTGTATTCATGTAGTTTGTTCTTCGGCTTGGTGGCATCGAATGTCGGAGGCTGGCAACAAGCTGGTTCGGCAAAGCGCTATTGAAGTGGCAACGGCTTCTCCTGAAAGTGACAAGAAATATTTACAAGAATATAGGCAGGGCTGTTTAGATGCCGGCCGGTAACGTACTCCGGGGGGTGAAGGGCGGTCACGGTTTTGGCTCACAGCCAAGATAGAAACTGTACCAGCTGATAAAGGAGAATGTAGAACGAACCTTCAACGTCAGCATCAACATCCACCGGCCCATAGCCTTCTGACAAGAACATGACTTCAAGCCTGTGATCTACTTCCTTGATCGCGTGGAGTATGATCTGCTTCGTCATCTCAGCAGTCCCGTTGGCAAGCCGCACCGCGATTCCCGCCGTTGCCGCTTCCGCAATAACGTTATTCGCAACACCCCCCTCCATTCGTCCGATATTCAGCGTCGTATTGCCATACTTCTTACTCCACGGCAGTGCCAGTGTTTCCAAGATTGACAATGCAGGTATCAGCATCGAGTTTGCGCTTTCACCAAGCCAAGGATATCCGCTATGCGCCGCTTTGCCAATCGCTTTGACCATGAACTGCAGGAGGCCTTTATGCCCCGAAGCGAGCTTCAGCTCCGTGGGCTCGCCAAAGATGACTGTTTCCCAGAAAAGGCCAAGATCGTTGGCACGGCGCATGCCCTCGCCTCCCGTTTCCTCGCCAACGACGAAGAGCAGCGATACGTCCCCTGCTGCGACCTCACCAGAAGCGAGAAGCTTTTCGAGGGCGGTGATCTGAGTAGCTACGCAAGCCTTAGCGTCAACGCTGCCTCGGCCCCATATCTCATGCCCTCGGACTTCGTAGGGCCAGAAAGGAGGGACGGTGTCGATATGGGTGGAGAGGAGGACGCGGGTACTGCGCTTGTTCCCAGAATAGGCGAGTAGGTGAATCTTGACTTCTGCTCGCCTGTTGATGCAACCTCTTGTGCTTCGACGGTGAAGTTGTGCTTAGACAAATACGATTGTAAGTATTTGGCGACTTCATGCTCATTACCCGTGATCGACTCAATCTCGACCAGATCGCGATGCAGTGTTAGCAATTGGTCGTCGCTAAGGTTCTTTTCAGCAAGGAGTAACGGTTGCTGGGGGATCTGCGGCGGAGTTGTGCAACGAACGGCAGTGGTCAAAGCCAGAAGCAAGCCCAGTAGCCATTGGACGGTCAGCATCTTTCATAGAAGAGAAGCAAGTGGCAGAGTCAGGACATGGCGGCAATCGATGGTTGTCCATCAATATTCAATCTCTTGTTGCTCCACTGCGTCACCGGCCCGCAGTACTGATGTTCCATCGGGTGCAATGAAATGGAGAGAGAGGGTCGCTACTTCTACCGGATCAGTGGGTCCGACGCTAGATCAGGAGTGGAAAGGCAGAAAGCCAAGACCTCGTAAGTTTTAAACCCAATATTTGGGCGTTGCAGACCGGATCCAGGGGCCAACGAAGCGCTAGAGTCCGTGCTGACTGCTTCATCACCGACACCACCTCAGTGGAAGATTCGTCATCGTGTGCAACTTAGCATGTGAAAAGCAAGAGCAGCCAGACGCTTGTCGTGTCCATCTCCCACCATGTATCCTCAATAACGACATTCGTTTGATTCGTGTGCTGCGAATGCAATCCTCTCCTATTTCCTGAGATGGGCTCTTGCTAAGGAAAAGTAATAAGACAGGATCCCGAGATATCCTTGGCTAGCGGCAGATCTTGTTGTGGTCCTATTTTTGAGAAGCTGACTGGACGGCGGATGCTGGACGCTGCAACTCTTTCCTCCAATCCTCTCACTACCGCCCCAGCCTCAACATTAGTAGTGACAACACTCGCTTTGCGCTGCTCCGGTCAACGCCCAGACTTCGTCACTCGTCATTCTTCCTTCTTGCTCGCTGTCTTCCACACTGCCACTCGTTCAATTGCCTTTCAGCTGCTCCAGGAGCGCCTCCAACTCTCTGTCCGCTTCTCAGCCTCCTTCAGCGGGCCAGCATCCCCTTACACCTCCTGTCTGTAACCAACAGCGAAGTTTGACTACCAAGTCCTAATTCGATCTAGATTTCTCGCTCTCTGTAAACCGCCTCGTCCGCTCCCTGCTCTGCTCTAGACGCTCTACGCAGCCACTCGCCGCCTCCAACCCACCCACTACCTGTGCAGCCTCCCTGCACGAAGCCGCGTCCGCAGAGGATGCGCTAGGGGCTATACATCCTGCGGCCGCTACGAGAGCATAATAACACCTTCTGTTCAACGTTTCGTGAAGCGGAAGCGCTGGGTTGGAGACAGTACTGCTATTTAATTGGGGCACTGTTCTACGATTTATCCACCCCATCAGCCGCAGGCCTCGCATTACACCGAACTTCGCGCCGCAAGCCTACAGAGCCAGCTTATCTCTGTGAGATTGGCCTTGTAGAGCAAGCGCTTAGCAGTCTTAATGCCCATCAAATTGCCCAAAACGTTCCCGCGTCGGAAGTCTTCTGGAAATGCTCTCGAAGAGGTCGAAAACCCTCCGGAACCATCATTCCGCGTCTTCGAACGGCCAGCTCACAAATCCTTCGATGGGGGCAATTCGCTCAAGCGGATGAGTCGGGCACGGCCCATGAGTGCAGGCTTTCCCTCGGACGAAAACATCTACAGTGACAGGCCTAATGTTAATCCTAATAATCGGTATGCTATGAACATCCTCGCTTTAATGACATCAGCATTGATTCAACCAAGGGGAAGTGGAGGAACAAATAACTCTACTTCTAGCAAATACGATAATTCTTCCTCCTCCGCGCGTTACAGCTCCACATCGACCCTTCCTTCCTCAACAGATATCCCCTTAGACGACGGATCGAGTCCGCATCCAAAAGACTCTGATAATATCCCCATACCAGCGATACCCAATTCAAGTCCTCTGTCTTTTCGTGCAGGAGGGAGAACGTTCTCCTTTGGAAGGAAAAAGGCTCAAACCTCGAGTGATACAGCACCACCGCCGCCGCAACATGTTTCAGACTCGCCAGCATATACACCGGCAACGCGCGAGAGAGCCTTGACAGAGAGCAGCTACGCGAGTGGGAGTACTGCGACGCCGCCGATGCTCCTTGATACCGGCCTAGATTTTGGCCCATCAGATTTGGATGGATTTGGAAGCATGTTTGATAATGTAGGGAAAAGGGAAAGCCAGATTCAAGGCTCGAAGATGTCTCTAGGTGTTCCAAGGTCGGAAAGCCCTGTAAGGCCTCTCGATTGCAAAATCTTCCGAGCGTGCTTCTGATGAATTGCAGGAGAACATGTCTGCGGCCGGGTCGCGGATGCTGACGAAACCTTACGGCGACCGTTCGACAAACACCCCTTCACCAGTGCACATACGCCAATCCGGGTCCTCCCCCTACTCACACAGCAGCCGCAATTCGCAAGAGGGCTTAATGTCGTCTACTAGTCCAACGATACCGGGTGCTACATTTTCCTATCAAGATAGCCCCCCGGCGCCGAAACATATCCACCCTACACATTCGCAAACAATGCCACTACCTCACACCTCAGGCCCATCAAGTCGCCCCATTCAGGCAGACCCACGGCCTATCACGGGGTTGCGTAGAATTAGTGCACATGCCTCGAAGCGCGACTCCACGCCTTTAAAGGATGAGGACGCCCGACTTGTCATGGACTCAGTACGCGCCAGTCAAAGGCTCAATCGTTCCTCCAGAGATTTCGACTCATATAGAGATTCGTATGGGGAAGATGACGAAGGTTTCGTAAGACAGTCAACAACAACTCCAGCCACATCGTCAGCTTTGCCTTGGGATAGATCAAGACAACGGACGCCAGTGGAGCTCTACGATGGTGCGCACGGAGATGCTCCAATCACGACAAGGATGGAATCTACGGAAACCACTCCCCGGGCGAAGAAGCTGGCCATGGCACGGCCAGAGGAGGAAAGGTCGCTGTTTGACAAGTCCCCACCACGCGCGGTAACAATGGCACCTCCGCGTCGCAAACCCGTACCCACCGCGAATGCAAGCTCGCAGAATAAGGTCATGACGCCTGCTGAATTCGATCGATACCGGCAACAACAGGAGAGCATGCGTGGGGCTAGTGACGCCTCCAAGAGCGACGGTTCTGATGACGACTCTGACGACTACGACGATGACGATGAGGAGGAGCGAAAGACGCAGGTTGCGAAAGAGAGACGGAAACAAGAGGCACACCTGGCCGTATATCGGCAGCAAATGATGAAAGTCACAGGAGAGCAGCCATCGGATCTACCAAGCCTGCGGCCAGGCCTAGAGAAGTCCCAGACTGCGCCAGCAGGCCGACGCACTCCTACCTTCAGCTTCGACAAGCCTCCAGGATCGAAGGCCAGCGACGATGAAGACGACGAAGTTCCGCTTGGGATCCTAGCGGCTCATGGCTTTCCAGCTAAAAATCGACCCCCTAGCACGTCTCATCCCAACATCAAGTACCAGAGCGAGTCCTACCCACCACCACCCATGTCCTCAGCCGGCGCCTCCACAAGCGGCCGACCACTGCCTCCCTTCGCGAAGAACCTTCCTCCAGATCCTTACTACGGCGCCGGCCTGGTCAACTCTTCCACACGCGAATCCCTTGGCTTCAACCACAACCATGCAGGCTCCGCCCAGGGTGGCTCCCAAGGAACTGCCCATCCCGCCGGTCTAGTTGGCGTCATCGCAGGCGAAGAACGTGCTCGTGCCGCACGACGCGGCACTCCGAATGCCCAAGGCGGCTTCGGCAACTCAATGCCCCAAGGGATGATGCCGTCCATGATGGGCATGCCTCCCATGTTGACCCCTGGAGACGAGGCCCAGATCCACATGAGCCAGCAGATGGCGCAGATGATGCAGATGCAGATGCAGTGGATGCAACAGATGCAGACCATGATGGCATCGGGCATGCAGCCCCCTATGGCACCGCCGCACATGCAGATGGCCGGCGGTGGCATGCTTTCTCCTCAGATGATGCAGCAGCAGCAGCAGATGGGCAATGGCATGTTAAGCCCTGGACAGATACCCCGACCAATGAGCCATTCCGCGCCGGGCTCCCCGTCTGCAATTCCTAATATCGGCCCACGATCAATGAGCTTGATGACGCCCACCGCGCCACCAGCTTGGGGCAGGCAGTCCGCTGTGCCGAGCATGCTGAGCGGAGCCCTTCAACCGCAAGGGTACGCACCTAGCATTGCTCCCTCCGAACGCAGCAACGTGGGCATGCCTTCACGGTACAGACCGGTGTATATACCAGCTATCGACGAAGGAGTGTCAAGGCCGGCGAGCAGCTTGAGTATGAGCACGGCGGGAAAATTGGGTTCAACGGTGCGGCCGGTGAAGAAATCGAATGAAGAGGAGGACGAGGAGGAAGGATGGGAGGAGATGAAGAAGAAGCGGGATGCGAAGAAGAGCAACTGGAAGAATCGAAAGGAAGAGAAGGCGGGGGCGCTGGAGGGGATCTACTTCTCGCAGCAGTGAGTCGAGGCGTCAAAGAATGTGTGCATAGGGCATCTTCGTGGATATGGTCTGGAGAGTGAGTGCGGTTTTTTGTGTGGTAATACTCCCCGACTATATCGCCCATCCCTGTTTCTATTGATTTTGGGGAGACATTTTTGGTGAGGGAGGGGGAGAGAAGTGGGAATATCTGCATGGACGGTTGGAAAAAGGGCAGCATTGGGTGAAGGAGGGACGAAGGGGGAGGGCAAAGTTCATAGCGGGAATCTCGAATACAATAATATATGCACCTTCCTCTTTATCCTCTATGTATCCACATATACTCACCGTTCATCAATATATTGATCTGGCCCAAATATTTCACATGTAGGAGCACCATCATCTGTTGTCCTTCCATCCCCTACCCTTCCATCCCATCCCCTGCCGTTCATCCGATACCAAACCCAACAGCATGCCCGTACCAAACGTGCTTTCGCCCCCGTCCATACTCTTCGGATAGCTAGCTTCTCCACCTGTCGTCTGCGCTAGATGACTATCGAAAAAAACGAACAGGGGGTCCTTGGTGCTTATGCAACCCTAAGAGACACTTGCTTTTCTATTGTTCTTTGAGAAGGGGCGTGGGGTGGGGGGGCTGGGGGGAGGGTTGGAGGTAGTGCAAGTAATCGTTGAAACGGCTGGTGCTGTTTGGGGTTGGGGAAAGGGGTTAAGGTGGCAGCCTGGGGAAGGGGATAGATCTCCCGGCGCTGGCTTTTGTTGCGGGGAGGGGAGGGGAGGGGTGGGATGTGGTTGGTGATTGGTGGGGAAGAGGGGAAGGGGAGTGTTGGGGTGTGGGGAGTGGTAGGGGGTTGATGCGGGAGGAGCGTGGAGAGAAAGATGGAGCGTGGAGAGGGTCGGGCAGAGTAGGTTTGGTAGGAGAGATGGAGGGATTTGCTAGGTGACGCCGGTGGAGAGGGAGAGGAAATGGAGAAAGAGCACAAGAGCTGCCGGATGGGCGGAGGTTGGGAGGGTAGTTGATTATGGGATGAGGTGTGCGTGCATGTGGGTTTGTTCGAGGGGGTGGCGGGAAGGAAGAGGTTGTAGAGGATTCTGTGGCTGTTGTGGGTTCGGGGATGGGGATGGTGTGAGAGCTGATTTAAGAAGAGTAGAAACACAGACGGAGAAAACAACGATTTTATGATTGACGCAAACATGCTCTTCTTCTCTCTTTGAATTCAGCATACACGAAGTCTATGATTGAAACCCCCGCCTAAGACCCCCTATTGTTCAAGCGGAGACATTTTTCGCTATCCAGCATCTCTTTCTTCGGCGTTTCCCTAAGAAACGGCTTTGCCATGTAGAGTTGCCATTAGTTCACGCTTCAGCTGCAGTCTCGCATCAAGACCATCTAGATATCGCTCTAAGGCTGAGAGCATGTCGGGCTTTTGCCGCTTTGGTTGGGGAGGTGCGGAGGGCGCGAGTTCGATGGAAGCGGAGCTAGAGCTCAGGCTTGAAATCTGGCTGCTCGAGGAGGTCTTCGTAGTGTCAGTATAAACAAGCAAGTGCTGGTCAAGAAGAAATGAGGGTCAAAGAAATATTACCTTACGTTCTGAGCCCGCTACTTTGTCAGCGGTGTTGCACGATGCTCCGCCGTCTAGAGATGGGGCTCGGGACCGCTGAGCGAGCGCCTTATCGCCGGTAGTATGTTTTGCGGAGGAGAGAGCTGCTGGCGTAACTTGTGGCTTCTCCGCTTTGACTAGGAGCCCCTTGCGGTATATGTAAGGGCTATCTATGAAGAAGGGATAGGACAAGCCACCCTGACACGCCTTAGTGGAACGTTCTTGGTTGGAGAGCAACACCTTACAGGGGGCGTATTAATGACGGCTTCCTCGAAGTCAAGCTAGCAATGAGTTAGCGGTCTACCAAATTGTGAAACCCAGAAAGCTTACACGCTGATAGGCCTCAATTATGGGCTCGCCTTCGATATCAGGAAATTGTGAATTCAGAAAGGTGCGGTAGAGCTTAAGCAGGGTCTTGCTGGTCAGCTTTTCCGGCTCTTGAGGTTCCATCTGCATGTACGTTCGAGCAAAGGTGTTGAAGGAAAGTTCGTGGAGCGGCAGAGTAAAAGCTGTGGGAATCTTGTGGATGGCACCATCCATGAACACGGTCATCAGAGCTTTTTCTGGGGCTGACCGGTCTTGCTCAATTTCTTGGTCGCGTGACATGGTCTGCTGTTCCAAAGTAGCGTTGTCCTTATCAATTTCTTGGACTCCATCATCCAAGCTTGCTTCGGCCGCTTTGGCTGCATTCTCGGCTGCCGACGCCTTTGGTTCCTTGTCGAAACCATTCACTGGCACCTCGGCAAGATCGGCACCTGCATTGGCTTTTGTTTCTTTCTGTGTGACCCGGGACGTCATACTTAGGCGTTCACCTGATATTGGCCCTTTTTGTAACGGGTAGTCATTTTCGGTCACTACTTCTGTCCGAAATCGTCGTTCTTGGAAAGAGGAGGAGTTACATACAAGAATCCGCTCTAGAGCTGGAGGAGCCTTGTGAAAGATGATGCGGAGAATGCCTTTCGGACAGTCGAATCGGCCAAAGGTATAACTGGAAGAATAACCAGTTCCATCGAAGTGGTGATGCAGCGCGCTCGAAAGAGTTTCGGGCGTATCCTTGAAGCGGTAGGCAACGGTCCATGACACACAGAGTTTCGGTCCGCTCGGTTCTTCTGACCCGATCGACTGAACATCCTTCTTAGCTAATGTCTTGGAGCCTTTGGGGATGGCGTGAAGTGCTTTGTCGCGCTGAGCAGGTGTTCCGTATTCTACAACAAGGTCGAACCACCCGTACCAAACAGCACTGACTAATCCCTTGCCAGCAAATTGCTGGACATCAAAGACAACATCCAATTTCATAGCTTCAATGTGTCCCTTGAGTCGAGGGGCCTTTGGCTTAGGCACCGTGATAGACAGAAAACGATCCTCGGACCTTAATACCTGCAGCTGTTGCTCTGTCATCGAACGCGTCGATAATGTTCGGTTAGGGTCTGCGGTTGAAGCCACACGGCCCCATTGGCCAGAATATTCGAGTTGTTTCACCTTCAAAGTTTCGGCTCTCATGATCCCCTGTGGGTTCTCGGCATTGAGGTTCTCCCAGATTATGGCCCAGTGTTGTCCCATCATCTCTCTCTCGTCTGAATGATCGAACTAGAGATGCGATTACTATCAGTAGGAACGCTGAGTATGCCTTGCTGTAAAGATAGTACCTGCTCGATTAAGCTCGTTACAAGCCCCGGGAAACCGGGGAATCCCTGACGTGCGAAGTTCTCCAGAGCTGCCTTAAGAAGGTCCACCTGAACCACATCAATATTCTGCTTATTGAGATGGATCCAAGCTCTCAAGAAGTGTTTGATATTCAAACCCTCTGAACCGAAGATCTGGTCATCCACTTGAGGGAGCTTGTAGATCGCTTCGGCATGTTCGAAAATTGGTGCAGATGCATTCAGTGGCATCTTGACAGCTTCGGGTGTGGGTACGGCGGGTAACGAAAACCGCAATACTCTCTCGATGTATTCCCATTCTTCTGATGTCTTGTACAATTATATCGAATCAGCTGGTGAAGTCGGAATCAAGACTTTTGTTGCTGTACCTTCGTGTCGGAATCGTTGAACGGAGATGAAAGTGGCGTAGCCACGTTTCGAAAGCTTCGTATCGCAAGGTTGACAACCTCGGTGATGCTGCTGCGGTTGAAAGATGCCCACGACAGCTCCGGATTTCTCGTAAGAAGTTCTGCCATGAACTCGCAAGGAGACATGTACTCAACCTTCCCACGCTTTCGAAATCTTGGGACCACGAACGCGGTGCCATCAGCGGTCCTAACCATCTTGCAACCCATGTTCAAAATAGCTGATGGCACAAATGGCTAGTGAAGAGTCGTAGTGCGAGGAAGAGAGATGGGAATTAGGATTATTCTGTCATTCTCTTTGGCAGATGAAAGGCTGAAGTAGGGTTTCGCTTCAAGTAACCCTTGTTCCTATGTCAACACCGGTACTTGGTTGCTCATACTTCGTAGCCTAAAAGACAGCAGTCCATGTGAATAGTGTTTAAAAAATTTAGAACTCAAGCAAATCGTCTTTCAAAGAAAATCTCTGTTGATCACAGACAGGAGATGCCAATTTTCCCTTCAATTGGAAAGGCCAAGCCGCAGCTAGCCCTATTTGCTTGACCTATGTACAGTACATGATGGTAAGGCTTGTACAAGTAAGCGCTCTTGGTCGGGGCAGACAGCTCCGGAGACCCTGCAGTAAACACGATCGCGAGTCAGTGATCGGCAGGTCACGCGTCAGCTCCACGGTTTCTCATTTACATCCTTCCCATTCAAGTCACAATATACATGCCCAAGCTTTGAGCAGTAATCAATACGGGACCCTTGGTGTCCATGAAGGTTCCATTTGGTCTTCCCGACAGCTAGAGAAGGTCTAAATCAAGTACATAGGATCCTTCTGTGTGTATGGAAGTCTTGCTTCGACCGCTTCGCTTGAGTAGCATCTACAGACAGGCTTACCATTGTCATCCAGAGAACATTATGCAGATTTGGTCGACATAGTCTTGGAAAGCGCGCGGCTGAGGCGGCTAAACAGCCGAGGCCCCGCGACGCGAAAGATTGTGCGCAAGTCATTGATGTTCAGTGAGGCGATGCCTTCGCGTGCTAGGTCGATGAAGCCCCAGGATTAATCTATTACAGACTCCGTCTATCTGACTTCCCTGACGGCTAAGTTCACAGTCATTGCGCGGTCCTTTTCTGTCTTCGCCGCAAGAGGACGTGTTCGATCCCTTCATCGAAGTATCATCGGCGGTCCCTGAGTTGGCGAGCCTGATTTCCTCCACTCAGCCAATGGTACGCAACCATGGCCGCATCTAAGTGGCCTAAATCGAGCTTCCAATATCCGGAGCGTTGGTCGTAGCACGCCGACATTCTCCAGGATGACTTCGACGCCCTCCACACCTACTTGGAATCCAACGAGGACAAGCATGTGCCCAAGTACTTGTTCAACATACTCCATGCGTCTTATTCTAGCCTTTCAGGAAAACTAGCCTGGGTGAAGACTGAGGGCGATCATGCTAAGAAAGGAGGAAGTGTAGTGCAGAAGGGTTGCATGAAGGAGGTGGTACCGGAGGCAGCAGTGAAGGTGGCAGCAGCTTCTCAAGATAACATCGAGGATTTCAGCCATAGTGAAGGCGAAAGCGACAGCGAAGATTATAGCGACAGCGAAGGCGACAGCGACAGTGCGAGCGAATCCGGAGGCGACAATCACGAGACCAAGGGAGTCGACGTTGACCCTGAGGCTTCAGAGGGGACTGATGTCTCAGGTGAAGAGTTGTCATCGGATGAGGCTGATTCGGCTGTCGACCCCAAGGCACTGTTGGCTCGCAGCTATGCATGCACACCAAAAACTGCACATCGCCTCATTATTCCAATCAGCAACCCATATCTCATTACCCACGTTAGAAAGATGTCGTTGAGGGACATTCACCGGCAATGCACCAGCGCCATTCGTAGTACGAGCGCTGTATCAGATAAAGTCAGTGGTGGTGCACCGATCACCAAGGTCCAGCAGCGAAACGATGGCAACGTCCAAGTGTTTGTGCCGAATAAAGCGACGCTCCAGGCGTTAAATCAGAGCGATTTGTGGAGGACTAGGTTCTTGGTGGACGCGACCAGAACAATGGAAATCAACGGTGTGCTAGCATTCGTTGTGAGGAGTCGAAAGACTGTTTTAGATACCGAGAACAAGGATGCCCATATACTGAGGGTTGTCAGCGAAACTGCGCCACGTCTGACCGCTCTTACTGGACCTGGAGACATAATGAACATGACCTGGCTCCGTAAGAATCACAGAGGACGGCCTTCTTACTTACTGCTAAACTTCAGATCCCCGGTGCTCGCAAATCAAGTGATCAAGCATGGTTTCACTTGGGCCGGTGTGAATCACAAATGCCAACGTTTTGTACAGGAATCCGAAATGGAGCCTTGCGTCAATTGTTTGAAGTATGGGCACCAACGAGACCGGTGTAGCGCCGAGGCTCTATGTAGCAAGTGTGGTGGGAAGCACATTTCCTCTACATGCTCGTCTTCCCGGTCAACGTGCCCTTCATGCTCTATTCAGCACGGAATAGACTTCAAATGTGAAAAGAGGTCAACGGAGAAGAGGAATCATAGGTCAGCCATATTACAGCGGCGACCCTTGTGGCACGAATCTGGCAGACCCGGTAATACTCAGGTGGCTAAGCCAGACAATAACCTACGTCGAAGCCAAGTGGCTCCCGTAACGAATATCCAAGGAGGCAAAGTGGATCTTCGAAAACGAACGAATACTGGCGGTGCACATCCGGCAAATGAAAGGGCCTCAACTGCGGTAGAAGAACAGACCGCATCGTCGAGTTCTGAGAAAACTTCTGAGAGCGATTCGGAGCACGAAAATAGAGGTACGACGGGAAGGGACCATAATTCTGCGCGAGCAATTGCAGTGACCACTGCGCGGACCGATACCGATGCATCGGACTCTGAAAATAGTTCGGACAGCGAAGACACGTCTGAGACAACGGGCTTCCAGGCCCTTATGAATATGCGTGCTATCTCATCCCAAAGCAACAAGCAGACTAATAATTCAGAATCCGAGAAGCATTCCAAAGCTGAACCTAAGCACGGAGTATCACATGAAGCAAACCAGAATGAGAGCATTGGCTTACTGAATTCTGTGCCAACGACGCCAGCCGAGCAGACCCATCCGTCAGTAACAACCAAGCCTCTCGAGTCCGAGCCAGAACAGGAAGTTAGACATCATGAAACGGAGACTCAAACCACTATACCATCGAATGCACTTGCAGTCGCCTCTTCAAAGATTGGCGCCTCGAATGTAGATCTCGACTCAACTCCTTCGCCTGAGGATACGGAAGCTATTATCCGCCAGCTCGATAAGCTGAAAGCCATCGTACTAGCCCGAGCTCAAGTGCACATAGGATCTAAGCACCAATCAACCGGAGAGAAGAGAAAGGCTTCTGAGCCCCTCAGTGCTGTCAGTGAGAACTCTCGGTCCCTAACGCCAAAACGTTTGAAACATGACATGCCGGCGTAGGAGGACCCTGTGCATAGTCACATACCGGAGAACAACTGTATGCCATGACCTCCCGAAACCGCTACGAAGATCTCACGAACCTTCTTTAACCTGCCAACAAGCTCTACACGTCGAACCAAGATCTGCCAACTCCCAGCAGACGACGGAAGAAACATGTTTTCACCTTTGGCCGGTACTTACTAACAGGATGCAGAGGCTCGGAACGTTGTGGTCCTATCATGAGAGCCTCGAGTGCACTCGAATACCCATTAGATTTCCGATACTTTTCGTTTTGCGTCTCGGAAACGTTCTGCCGCCAACGCAGATCATTTCGTTGTACATCTTGAAAGCTGGCGGCCTTCCTTTGGTAACGTTCTACGGTCTGAAAGCCGCAAGGACGCCGGGATTGCAGAGAGCTGCCATTTGCTGGAACATAATCTGTGGAGGTGGTGTGGGTACCAGGCTCTTTGCGAATGTGAAAGCTGGGCCCTGATCAGTTGGTCTGGCCTATTCTCGTATGTATTTTAGTTGATGGCTTGTTCATTTCATTAGATCAGTTGCATAGAGATACCCAATAGAAGCTTTATCGACACTGTGCAGCAAGTAGTCAATGTAATGGGTGCATTAGAGAGTGAGATCGGTTTTCCCACTGTACTCTCTCACCTTGCATGTCTCTGAAGCACCGTAGATGTAGCAGGAAGCTTTATTACCACTTGATTGAAGCAGACAAACCGTCAAAGAGTTCATCTATCCGAGGTCCGAGCTTTCCCCATAGCTGGTGCGCCTTCCAAATTCACCACGACACCAATTGTCACCTTGTCACTAATTCTCATTCGGTCGTCTTCTACATGTACATCATCAGATGATTTGCACTCTCTATCTGTCACAGCGGGAAATCGTACGAATCAAGCCAAAGCTACAGTACACTCTCGGTTTTCACATAGCAAGATGCCTACTTCCAGATGGCCGGATCTGAGGACGACGGACCCTACAAGTGCGTCCGAGCACCCCGCTGCTCTAGTACCCGACTTTGAGATACCATGTCCGTTCTCACAAGCGGGTCGGTCCTACACCGGGAGGGATAGGAGATCTCCTCCAGCTGGCCTTCAGATCGAAGCTGCGGATGCTTGGTCAGACGAGAATACTCTTTCAGACCTCAGTGAACCTACGGCCTTGGAGGGTTTCATTCATATAAAAACCTCCGAGGAACCTCGCGTAGGATCTCTTAAACAGAGCAAAAGTGCCTTTGACGACAGTCTAGGCATGGAAAATCGTTACACCTTCACCATCACGCTCGACGATCTTGTGGTGGCCGGCCACGTGGAAAGTATGGACAACGAGCAGAAGCGGCTGTTGGTATGCCAGGCCACGAAACGAGACCCTCACGAGATCGCGACCCATTCCGGCACACGGTGGATCAAAGGTGTACGACAAGAATCTTTGGATACTCTCAGGGTCTATTGTTACGATCTGCACGAACGCTTGTTGCTGCAACGAGCTGCAATATTGCCCCAGGACCTTGAGTCTATTGTGAATGCTGATATCGAGACGTTCGGAGTGCTCATGCTGAACGTACGATTACTTAGTCTCAATCTGCAGCCCGGTGTAAGAAATCATGCGGCGACACAGATGCTTGCTACCGCAAATGCACACTCTCTCCCAAGTCTTACCAATCTCAAAGACTTGTTGAGTGCTCGACGAGAAAAGGAAAGGCAAGGGAGCGTCGCAAACCTTGTGGTTGAGTTCGCCACGCCACAGCAGGCCAACGAAGCGATCCTACATGGCCTCATTTGGAACGATAAATCAAATAGGTGTAGACGGCTTGTGGAAGACTCGGAGGTACAGAAGTGCAGCAACTGCCAGCGTTTTGGACATACGCTTAGTGAGTGTACGAATGAAACGAGATGTGAGCAATGCTTTGGATCTCACCCTAGCACAGACTGCTTCCATCGTCCGCAGATCTGTAACTGTTGTGGCAAGATGCATAATCGCGGCACGTTGTGCAGCTTCTATAGCGCGGAGAGACGCAAGGCCAAGGAGGTACTACAGTCTCAGCAGCCTCTATGGCCCGTCACACAAGGATCAAATACTAGTCTTCCACCGAGGTTTGGATCCGATCAATCAGTCGCCTCTAGCTCACCAATACCGAAGCCTTACCAACGAGCAGCTCTAATGGGCAGCGAGCAGATCAGACATCACGCCAACGTTCGCCCTCATTCGACTAATGGATCCACCCAATTGGCAGGCGCTACAGCGGCATCCACAAGAGGTACTGGCTTAGCCAGTATAGTCCCTACACCTGCTCATGTGGAAGCACACGCATCGGCAATGACTACTACGGTACAACTCGCGGGCTATTCGGGAGCTTCTGTCGTCGATACTCAGCACTCGGGACAAGGTCCTGAATCAGAACGATGTGCAGCATTAATTCGAGAGGTAAATCATCTCCGAAGCCTTGTCAACAAACAGGTACCCAGTTCCCCTATTCCTCTCCAGTCTTCGGCTCCTGCACCAGCCGTGATGCAACCTAAGAAACGCAAAGCCATCACGGCATCGCACGTCGAAACTGCAGATGAATCTCACTCATATGGCACCCACTCATATGGCAAGCGTGTCAAGCATACCCAAAGTCCGACGCCACCGATAGTGATGGCGCAGCTAGAAGATCCCGTGGCGACATACATCCGGGAAAACGGGTGCGTCACGGTCGAAGCAGGCGAGGGTCTGAGAAACGCTCTGGATCGAGCTGGCATAGTCACCGAGCCGCCCCCTCGTGCAGAGCCATGGCGTCGTCGCCGTCGGTCTCCTGTTGTCGAGAGTACCTGGTACAAGTGGAGTCCTTATGAGAGGAAACAGCCCAACGCCTATCTTGAAGCATGCCCGCAGCCTCGCGACCTCAACTATGGAGGTAACCGCTCGATGACGGAACAACGTGGACATGGGTTGCCGGCTAGTCATCAGCTGCCATACTCCTATCGTTATGATGATCGCTCCGGAGTACGATATCCGGTTTTCGAATCGCATGGGGGGTTCACATAGCCTATCTTTCACGGCATGCCTTTCACTCGAATGAAGGCCAGACAGTCCCTCACACCATCCGAGACAATGTCTTCTGTGGCTCTCGGCGAATGTACTCGTCGACTTCAGATCCTTGGCCAGATGGGTGTTCTCGTTAAAGGTACTCCTGGACTTCCCACACTTGTTACGTCGGCACAGGGAAGCCTTTGCACTACTGTACAGGGCATTTCAGTGCAGCGGTTTTAGCATGGCCAGCAACAGATTCGACAGCATCTCCCTGTTCTCCATGTCCAGTCTATACTTTCCATCCCACAGCCAGCTTCATGCCATGGGTAGGCCCACAGATTTGGAGTCTCTGCGACAGAACCGGGTCTCTAGCTTGCTTCTAATGTGTAGTTATATCAGCTGCTTTAGTATAGACTACTCTAACATGAGCTATTCAAACAAAAAAGACTCTAATACAAGCTTTTACAGCAAGAAAAAATCATGCACCTCTTCCCCCAGTTCATATAACCATTCTTACATTACTCCAGCAAACCGAGTTAGCTGCTCACCCACGAACATGCCTTCCCACCCTGATGATCACCGAGGAATCCCTTTTCTTGGAAAGCCAAGGAGGACACCCCAGAACTCCCCACTACTCAGAGCACAACAATCGTAGCTAACAGCGATCCCCCTGAAGTCAACGATATGACTTCATCCCACCAACATATAACATTGCGTCGTAGGAAGGTAAGAAATTGTCTGCCGAGCCTTCAAGATTCCCGTTGATAGGACAAAGATAGGAAACGGTGGTTGTGAAAAGTACTCTAAAATCGGATCTCGCTATCCGAATGCTCTGCCTTCGTAACGCGCATGTGGAGGTTTGTGGAGATGGTGATGATGATAATTGGCCCTGCTACATGATATTTACTTTCGATATATAGCAGTAGTATATGTTTCCACAGCTCATAGCCCAACGAGTAGCGTATCAGTGCCTGGACACATAGTGGCTACCCATAATATTCTCAGTGTCAAATGCTCTAGAGCCATCTGTACAACTCTCCACCGTCCCCCCCGTCTTCCACATTCCCCCTATATCCTCCCCCCCAAAACCCCCCTCTCCATCTCCCCCACCAACCCACCCCCACTCAAGCTCCACTTCTCACTCACAAACCCCTCACTGACCACCTCCCGTACCAGCCCACTCCTCGCCCAATACTCCATCAGCCCCCTCGCTTCCTCCTTGCTCAGCCCCTTCACCTCCTGCACCTCCACCTTCCCTGGGTTACTATTTAGAAACACAGAGAGCACGCGCGGATCGTAGCTCGTGAAGGGGTTTCCCTGCAGAGAGATGGAATTATGGTGATTTGGTTCCGGGACGCCGAGGGTCGGTAGTTGTTGTGCCGAGGGGCGCTGGAGTTGCGAGAGGGCGAGATCGAGAGATGGGTTGCGCTGGGTGTTGGATGCGGAGGTGACGCCGAGGACGAGGCCTCCGTTGGGGAGTTTGGATCTCCCGGAGAGGAATCCCATGAAGGAGTCGACGACCGCGAGGTCGAGCGCATGGATGGGCTTGAAGCTTGCGGTGCGGTATGCTGTGTCCGGTTTCAGGGCGTGGGCGAGACTGTCCATTGAGATTAGGAGGGGCGGGCGGCGTTGGGAGGGAGGGAGGGAGGAGGGCGGGAGGGTGAGTTCGGAGAGGAGGAGGGAGAAGGTTTGGGGGGCGATGTCGGGGTCGGAAGCGCCGAGGGAGGCGAGGCGCGAGAGGGCGATGTTGTCTGGGATGGGGATGGGGAAGTTGGAGGGTGGGGAGAAGAGGGTTAGGTTCTCGAGGTGGGGGTTGGCGCGGTGGAGGGCGGTGAGGAGGGAGGCGAGGTAGAGTTTTTGGGTGAAGAGCGGGGTGGAGGGCAGGGGGGCGTAGGCGGTGTGGCCTATGGTTAGTTCTTGCGCTATTTCAGCAGCACCGCAGTCAGCTATGCTATCTGGGTGAGAGGAGATCATGAAATGGAGAAGGATCCACCTTCAGGGATATTGATAACCGTCCACCCCTTCAAGAACCCCATCGTCATAGCCTGCAACGCCAGCAAACTCTTGCCACTCCCCTTCTCCCCAATCAACACCCTCCTCACCGTCCTCCTCTCTCTTTCTACCGTCTCCATCATCCTTCCCAATTCCACCGTCTCGTCCCGCACTAGCATCGCCGGCTTCCGGAAAAACCCCCACGCCTGCGTCGTCTTAAAGGCTTCTACCGCCCTCAATTGATCTATCACCGGATTCGATATCCCTAGTACTTGGCCCTTGAGTCCTTCGTGCCCGAGCTTATCGTTGGAGATTTCCGGCAGGCCCTGCACTTCTAGCGCATTTGTATTCGAGAGGACGATCCGCTTGCGGAGCGCTTTTCTCTCGCCGGGCGCGGGCCGTTTGGATCTATCCTCTTCGGCGAACTTCTTCTTCTTTTTGATGAAGGTCGTGCGAGCGCCGCGGACAGCAATGGTGGCTGTTTGGACACGGGAGAAGGGGGTGCTGCTGGTTGAGAAAGAGACGGTTGAGGCGGGAGTGAGAACGTGGGAGGTGGTAAGGGTGGTAGGGGCTCGCGGAGGAGGTATCGAGAGGCAGCGCCAGCACGGTTGGAGAGCCATCGTCTCGGTTATGGATAACCTCGAAAGCAGCGACGGGCTTATGCATGTCACGGCATACTTTAAGAGAGGTCGTGATGCTGTTTCAGCGTGCGGAAGCCTTCCGCTTTGCTAGCGTGGTTTTCAAAAAGTTGAAAGCCCAGAAGCTCTACTCTCAAACACAGCGCACCAAGACTATCATATTGGAGTTTGCGCACTAGTTCTCGTCGCAATGGCTACTGTCAGTGAGCCAGATACACTCAATAAATCTGTACCAGCCACAACGACGACCCCCACCACCTCCTCCACAGATCCGAAACCCGAGAAACCGTACTGCTTCCCCTCCTAACCCCCCATTCCACCCCACCACTGAATTACTTGTCCAGCTCCGTCACAGTCACAAAACCCATACCCTACACCTTCGACCTCGGGAACCTCCTCTGCAACGACGCAAACCCCCTTCCCCCCTCTCCCTCCGAAGCCGTCCTCAAAGCTACCGCTCGCGACGTCGCCCAAGGCCTCATTAACCAGCTCCTCACCACCTGCCCCATAACATCCTCCCCCGCCAATGGCCTGTTAATGACCCTCCCACCGCCCACCACCGCTTTGCCCCGCGAGAAACCCCTCCCCGCCGAAAAGCAAGAGACGAAATGGGAGAAGTTCGCGAAGAAGAAGGGGATCAAGGATAAGAAGAGTGGGGAGGGGAAGATGGTATACGATGAGGCGAAGGGTGAGTGGATGCCAAAATGGGGGTACAAGGGGAGGAACAAGGACGGGGAGGGGGATTGGATCGTAGAGGTTGATGAGGGGAAGGAGCGAAAGTTGGGGAAAGGGGAGGAGGTCAGAGGGGAGGGCAGGAGGGAGAGGAAGGAGAAGGTAAGGAGGAACGAGAGGAAGGAGAGGGCCAATGAGAGAAAGGGCAGAAAGGGCCAGGGTGCGGATTGAGCGGTCGTGTGGAAGTTAGCATTGATGGCGTTGAAGGGGGGGTTGCATCAGCTCACGGAAGCAATGAAATCAGGTTCAACGGCTCCAAACGCTTGTTCGAGGAAACGGCAACTCCGTTTCGCATTCTCTAGCTCTTATCGTACAACCCACCACTGATGCTGATCCGCTGAAGAACGACAATATCGAGATACAATACATTATGGGCTAATCAGAGCTAGCCAATGGGTGCAAGAATACGCGAAATCGCGAATCATTTTCATGAAGCCTGAAATGTTCATCCAGCTGGGACATGGGGACGCTGTAACATGTGAGACCGTGGAAGCCGACGAGACAGGATGTTCTTGGGCCAATCAACTCAAAGGCCGATGGGCGACAAAGGCATCATAGGCTCCAGCTCTGGTGGTTGAGACTTCTTCCTTGTATGGCTGTTTGGATTTGCATCGGGAGTGGGGAGATGCTCTTCGCTCGGCTTGGTCAAGGAAAGCGGCGGAGGTTTGTTGCGGTCCTGATTGCGGCCAAAGAGCTTAGGTTTGTTGCTCTGTGAGGATCCCGCTGGCCGTTCTTCCATAACAATAGAACCTCCTGAACTATCACCTCCGCTTGACTGGAGACGATCGAGCATGTGGTATTCCTGCTGCAAGGCCTCCTTCTCGGTCCAACATCCTTGCCAGCAGCTGCGCCAGTCGCAGACTAGGAAATGGAAGCAGAAGCTGTCTATCCTTAATGCTGGTTGAAAACAGATCACTAGATTGTTGTAGTTCATCCTGTTTTTGTCCACATAGGCATGGAGGAGGCTGAGGTGGCAGGTGATTGCAAAAAGGAGGTAATAGTTCCACGGAGGGAGCATTGAGAGCTCGTCCTTGAGCATCTGAGGAACCTCCTTCGCGCCCACACATCCTCTGGCAATGCGGTTTTGCGTCTCCTTTGGTAGTATCTCACTGGGCAGGTCTCTTAGCCAGGCTTTGAACATTGAACCGATGATGTTGATGTCGTAAAGCTCAGACTCGTTGAACAGGTTGATATCGTGCTCTGCAAAAATCGTAAGCACAGTATCTCAATCATCCTCGTATTGAATTTACCTAAGTCGAACCGTCGCTGCCACTCTTTGACCTTCTGACCGCTGCCTGGCACTCGGTAAAGACCCTCCTCTTCGCAGCCTCTAAAATTCAGGTAGCTGAGGTTGTGTTAGTAGGGAATATGATAACACACTCAAAGTACTTACTCAATGCACCTCCACGGTAGAGCAGGCATCCAAAACTCTGTCTTGTCCTTTGAGTCTTCCAACCGCTTCGCTATGCGTGTTCGTCGAGTCTGCTCCACTAAGGGGAGGTTGATCGTGGTACACACATAAGGTTCATCGTCGGTCGTGTCTCTCGAATTGGTGCTTCCACTACGGGTGATTTTGTTCAAAAACCCTTTCCCCGCCTTTCCAAGCCCGTCTGTGGCGCGAGAAGATGTGTTCTTGATGTTCGTTAAGAGGTGAGCGCCGGCTCCTTCTCGAGATGAACCGGACTGCGAGGGTGCGAGTCCAAGGCTAGGCTCATTGTGGTTTCTCCGACTTGTCGAACCGCCTCGAGTGTGTCTTTGCGCAGGTTGACGAATTGGCGGAGGCTGGCGATCTGCGGAACGGTTACGGCTAGCCGAGCCCGTCGTATTTCCTATTGAACGATCTCTGTCTTGCGGCAAAGGGGCGCTCTTCAACGAGGAGTCGTCAGGATCATCTGCGTGGTAGAATTCGTCGGGATTCGTGGTTCGAATAGGAGTCGGAGGTTTTGATCTTCGACCGTTCTCGTCCATCCTCATTGACCGTGTTCTGGTGAGTAGTTGTGCGAATCGAGGCTTGGCATTTTGGTTGTTGTATCTTGACTGGCTCTCAACAATGGCGGCGTCCGATGGTACAGAGGGTCCTACTGGATGATGAGGTACATCGACAAAGCCTTGAGACTCTGAATCTACTGGATGGGATCAATGTAAGAACCAGAAGATGAAGGATCGACTCACCGTCAGATGCATCAGCCGAAGCGTTGCCAAACTTCGACTTGCTCAAATCCGGGGTTGACCCTGGGCTTTTCCGCAACGAGTAGAGTATGTTCTCTTTGGGCTCGTTGAGACTCCGTGTAGTGCTCTGAGCAACAGGTCTGATGGTTGGTTCAATATTATGGATCTTGTTCGATGATTTCGAAGCCTTCAAATTCGCGAAGAAGGACTTAGACTGGTCCCGGCCGTGCTTAGGACTATTCTTTGGTGACGAGGGGAAAGGGGGAAGTGAGGTTAAAGTCGGGGATCCAGGATCAAGAGACGGCTCACGTTCATTGTATGGCTCAATCTCACTCTTTGATCTTGAGCTCAGGGAAGCTTTACGCACTTGTTGAGGAACGGGGCTGCTTGGCGACGGAGACCTGCTTCTTGGTTCGGTTTGGGACGTGATGACGCTACTGACTGGTGATGCAGTATTGGGGGTTGCCACAGATAATGTCTGCGGCATGGCCATAACGGCTGCCTTTATTGTATGTTCGCGGTCCCAACCATTGAATTGGTTTTGCTCAGGCTGTTGGAAACAGTCACTCCGTAATTCCGTGATTTCGTATCCCCACTCAAAGCAAATTCAACCGACACTCTTTAGATGGTGTTTGTACTGTTCGACTCTGTCGCCTTTCTGCTGGCAAGGGCTTCCCAGGGTAAGGAAAGGATGTTCCTGAATGGCGCATCTCACGACGAATCTTGGTAATGGTATATTTGCGAGGAACCGGTTAGGGGCTGTCTGTACCAGTCTTCGTCAGCTATAACCCCATTGACAAAGGGGCTCTTTCAGACTGCTGTCTGGATCCAGCAGCTGCGTACAAAAGTGACACTTCGACGATATCAGGCACAGTGATAACATGCAGGCTGCCCGACTGCAGCTGGCCCATACATTTTGACAAGTCGACGCCCATCGTATCAGCATAAGAAACAACCTACCCTTGCTAAGAATGCAGTATACGGCCACTAGGCCCAGACTACCACGATGCTTTAGAGCTTTTTGAAAATTGTATAGCTTAATGCGGAGGCCGGCTGCCAAAATCGCCTGAAGACCTTTGCTTTTCGTTCCACGAATATGACCAAGGAGCAATTGGCAGGAACAAGAGAAGAGGATGGACGACCGGCGTCGAGACAAAAGGCTTATACGATGTAAGGTAAGGCAAATGAATATAGACCCGTGGTAGCAGAGGCCTGAGTAAGTGAATCAAGCCGCAATGGTGAGATGAAGCAACAAAGACTGGAGTTTTCACTAGTGGAGGAAAGTCTTTGACAGCAAAGATAGAGCTACGCCGACGGCGTTTTTCCAAATTTAGATTGAAACGGTGGCAGAAGAGGAGGCCGGAAAAAGCGTCGATTTGGTCTGAGTGCTGAGAGGTTGAGTCTGCGTCGGTCAATCATGGGCCTCGCAGATGGCCTTCGGATCGACTGGTGGGGGGCACAACGTTCGGAATGTGCAACCCCCTGACGGTAACGCTTATGCAGGGCATAAAAGGCGCCAAGACTGGCGCTGCATCCTAAAACAGCCTGAATCCGGCTCGAAACACGGCTCGCTTTAACCGCCGGCACGTGCAGCTCTTGGCACTCAGGTACAAGCGAAGTACTCGTACAGAGTGGTGCTCCTGCTGCAACCACATATCGTCATCCCAAAGATCTTGCATCAATCGAAGCCCAGTCAGGCCTTCTCTTACAGACTGAATACACTCCTTTATCGCCCTCTATTTGAGTAATATAGGATTCATCTCTTGCGCCATGTCTTTGGTGTCTGGTCCAGGCAGAGGGGGCTCATCCGGCGTCGGTCTCCCAGAGGATCTGGAGCTGTACATCGACAAACACGTCAAGTATATTCAGAGCCTCGATACGGTTAGCCAGTATTTCGTGATTCAATGACGCTCGCTCATCTATAGATAGAGGAAAGATGAGCTGGAGTACTGGCTGACTGAGCACCTGCGCTTGAATGGCGTGTACTGGGGTCTGACAACGCTACATCTGCTTGGCCACCCTGAGGCACTACCACGTCAAGAGACCATCGACTTCGTCCTCTCATGTCAGCATGAGAATGGTGGCTTCGGGGCAGCTCCAGGCCACGATGCTCACATGCTTTATACCGTAAGCGCGGTTCAGATTTTAGCTACCGTGGATGCTTTCGATGAGTTGGAAATTCGAGGCAAAGGTGGCAAGTTTCGAGTTGGAGAATGTAAGCCGCCTCTGTACCAGGAGAAAGCCAAGTCCTAGCATCTGACGTTGAAGACAAGTCATTGCCGGTCTGCAGAACAAGAATACTGGCTCCTTTGCTGGTGACGAATGGGGCGAGACCGATACCCGTTTCCTTTACGGAGCTTTGAACGCACTATCACTCTTACATCTGTCATCCCTTGTCGACGTGCAAAGAGCTATCTCTTATGTACAAGCGTGCGCTAATTCCGATGGGGGCTACGGAGTCAGTCCTGGCGCGGAGTCTCACGCAGGCCAAATCTTTACTTGTGTGGGAGCACTAGCTATAACGGGTCAGCTGCACCTCATCGACAAGGATCGACTAGGCGGCTGGCTGAGTGAGCGCCAGCTAAACAACGGCGGTCTCAATGGCAGACCTGAAAAACTTGAGGACGTGTGCTACAGTTGGTGGGTGATGAGCAGCTTAGCAATGATCGACCGAGTCCATTGGATCGATGGCACTAAGCTGGCCAAGTTCATTTTACAATGCCAGGTCTGGTTGTCCCGCCTCCATGTTTCGTATGCTGACGGCGATCAGGATGGCGAGGTAGGTGGCCTTGCCGACCGGCCAGGTGATATGGTCGATGTGTTTCATACGTTTTTCGGCATTGCAGGTTTGAGTCTACTTGGGCATGCAGGCTTGGAGAAAGTGGATCCAATATAGTAAGCTCCACAAACTTCGATTGACAGACGAGGCCATTACTGACTACAGACAATAGTGGAATACCACTCGCTGTCACGAAGCGTATACTCAACGCCTAAAAGAAAAGGTACGTCATCGATGTCTCTGTTGGCCATCAACACTCATTATCCTCTTCCCATCTAATAGCCCACTTCACGCTACTTTGTTGCTGCTGGGATACAAGGCAAGAGAAGAGCAAACTCCCCCTATGGCTGCAGTAGTCCTCTATAAGTGCAACATTGTAGATGTGACCTGTAGATACTCGAGGTACACGCAGTGTAGAGGGTTCCGTTCCTATGAATTGACGGACACGTATGAATTAATCATCATGCTAGAGACTAGGGACCTGCGCTCAGACTGCGAGATCTAGGATAGTATCACGCTTTGCACAACGTGAAAGCTTTGACGAGTTGTCTCTCGCGGTAATACGACTCCGTCCTAGACAATAGGTACTACTGTTGTCTCTTCTCGGTTGCCGGTCGTACCTGCCCTGCATCGGAACGGATATCCGTTACTCCCTTCTAGCGAGACCGGCTTAGTTTTATACTTCCAAGTGCAACTTCTCTTCCTTCTTTATTCACTCGCACCCACTCCCAATCACCGCTGCTGTACGATTGGGAGGTGCATTGCAATTCCATGCAATCCTGAGCAAGGAGCACCGTCGTTCGCTTCATCATTGCTTCCTCGCTTCTGCACATTCTACCCTTGGGCTACTACCTGCTCCGATGGATCTCATCCCACTTCTTTGCAAGATCTGTCCAGAGGAACCCCATTTCAGCGACTTATCTCATCTTTTGACGCATGTTTCCTCCAAAGGCCATCTGTACCAATGCAAGAACGCTCAACTGCGAAGCCATCATGATGACACCTTCCATGAGCGGCTGGAAGCATACAACACATGGTACGATGTGAACCAGATTGAGAAGTTGCTAGCGCAGCGTATGGCCCAGAAGGACTCAAAGAGTGCCAAAGGTAAATCAAGGCACTTAAGAGACCGTTCATCAGTCGTTGTCAAAGCGGAAGAGCCTCAGCAAAAATCGAAAAGGAAACAGCCCATTGCACGACGACCAACTGCTAAGCCCACCACACAAGTTCCCATCGACCCGCAACTTTCCTTGTTCCTCGAGCCTGGTGATGGCCTTCATTGGTCTGGACATCGGTCTCCACGCCAAGAGCCGCGGCCACTCGAAACTGCACCGCTACACCGAACACACATCGTTCGTGCACGATCTCGAACGCCTGCCATTCTGCAGTATGATCTCGACTTCGAGCATGCCAATTGTCTTGGAGCTCGCAGCTTTATGATCAAGTCGGATGTGGACGAGGAAGGCGAGCTCCAATGGCCATACCCATCAAGCCCTCTTAAACCTTCATACCCCGATCCATCCACTCTTGCTGCCCATTCCGCTGTTGCACCCCATCCAACACCGATCATGAAGTCACGACAATCGAAGGCCAGCACTCCCAATCGAGGTTCCACTAACGGGCAAAGTCCACAGCTGAGCGAGGCCAGTGGGGCTCACCTTCTTAGACTTAAGGGACCGCATTATCCAGGGATGGCATTATTTGACTCAGCAAGCCCAAACTCGCAGCGGCTGCGCAACCAGAAAAAGGAGCATTCTCTGCTCGCGTCGATGGAACGTAACTCAGACATGGTCGAGCCCATTGAGCAGATATACTTTCCCGAATGGACACTGAAGAAGGCTCGAGTCATCACGGGGAATGTTGAGAGTAGCCCCATCCAGGAGGTCACTCCGAAGCCGAAACGTCGGCGGGCAAAGCTTGGCAAAATCGCTCTTGGTGAGCTAAGCACGAATATCCCGACCACAAAGGGTATCCCACGAGCTGCAAAAGCACCCATCCCCAGTCGGTCCCTTCAGGTAGCTGGACTTGAAGACCCCTTCACACGCGATGTGAGCAGACAGAAGGATGCTTCCGACTACAAGAATTTTCAAAACCGCCCCGAGGAAGCCGTTGAATGGTGTTTGAACATGGGTATGCCGAAGTTTACCTCTTCGCGAAAATTTGCCGTTTTTGAGGATTCTAGACCGCCCGGGCCCACCCATACCTCCCAGACCTTCGGAAATCAGCCGTCAGCGAATAATGATATCCTCACACAAAGTCAGTATACTGAACTTTCGAACACCACGTTCCTGGAGGCCCCGGCCCGTTCAAGGATGAATAAAGCGGCCGTTGGCCTAGGAGCATCCCTTTCGATTATGAAAGAGGGGAGTGGCGGAGCAGTGCAGCAAAAGCTCCCAGATCAACGATCCACAACATCCACATTACGAAGGATAGATCCGGAGAAGGAGAACACAGCGCCCATACTCAGTAGGAATGGTGACAACGTCAACGAAGCTAGGAGCGCAGAGCCAGAAAGGATAACGCAACGCTACTTTTCGGTGACTGGGAACGATCCACCCCAGTTCTTCAACAGCTTACCCCCACAGATGGACTTTGGTGGCCTTTCCGACCACAGGCTCTGGGGTTCGTCTGTCAATCCACTAAATCCTCAGAACCGGCAACAGCAACATGGATCGTACCTTCACATCTTTCAGCAATTGAATGCGTTCAAGGTTTCCCACAACGGCCCTGATCGCTATGATGGTCAATCACACCCTAATCTCCATACTCGTGGTCCTCCGACTGCGGCTTTGCCTAAGCCGAGCACCAAGCACACCCGATCAAGAAAGTAGTGAATCCATTGAATCAGCAGTGTTTTTCTGATACTCCTTCTTCCATCTATACGCATTTTTACGGTATCATCGCCATTACCAGCAGTAGGGCGGAGCATTAGAACAGGGGTTGAGGAGATGGAGAAAATGCTCTTCGGGCTGTTCTAGGGGCACAAAGATCATTCATCCCTTATTCCAGGCACTTAGATGCTTCAGTATTTTTGGCAACCAAAGCGTAGACATCATTTTTGGCTGTAGATTAGGGTGCAGGCATACAAGGGTGATGGGCTTTAGTTAGCATCGCTCGCTCTTTGTTGGCCCCCAGAATACATCGCGGTTATCAGAATGTACTGCGTAGTAAATCATCATCATGTTACAGCAGTAGTGTGGAGCATAGACATCACAAAATCACCATATTGCAGACCGGCTTCCGTTCTTTTTCAATCCCTTGTTAGACTTGACTCAATAAAACCCTAGCGCGGCGCTAGACGCGTGGGTACGCGAAATTCCTCGTTCTGACAGCCATCACAATTTCCATAGACGGGCACCAACAACGATCCTTGAATGATTTGGCCCCTGTGAGACGCCTTGAATATAGACCGATGGGCTGAGTATCCGCCTAGATATGGTAGGACTTTCCAAGTCTTCACAGACATTGCCGCCGGCCAAGAAGCAGCAGTCTATCTCTACTTTCTTTACCAAGAACGCCAGCACATCCAAGTCGCCCCCAGCTTTGACACCTGCAGCGTCATTCGCATCGAGGCAGGCCCCCAGCGACAAAGTAAGCTGTCATGACGGCAACGCTTCGCTGTTCATTGCCTTGGACGAGAAGGAGGAGAATACCTCCCAGTCCACAGGGCGGCTCTCACCTAAGCGAGGTTTTGAGGATGTTGACACCGAGGGCAGCCGACTGGGAAACGAGGAATCACATGCGAAAAGACGGCGTGTGTTGGATGAACACCGACAGGGGCCGCTGAATTCAAAACCAGAAGGGCATGATTCCGAAAGCTCGAAACTCATCTCGATCGCCTCAAATCAAGTGAAGAAGCCAAGGGTCACGGAGCGAACCTCGAAATACATATACTCAAGCTCGCCAAGAGGGAATGAGGAGAATAACGGAGTGGATGATGAAGAGACTGCCCAACGAAAAGAGAGATTACACCAAAGCTTCGTGAAAAAGCTTGGCCGGCCCGATAGTATTGCTGAGATAAAGAGACGCAATTGGCAGAATGTGGAGGACAATGGTGATGGCGAGCCCGACGCGAATGATGCTGAGGAGGCCGAAGAGGAGCAGTCACCGAAACCCGTAACCAAGGGCAAGAAAGGCGCTGCCGCCAAGAAAGGAGCAAGCAAGTTAACACCGATGGAAAAACAATTCCTGGATATCAAACGAGCCAATATGGATACTGTGTTGATAGTTGAGGTTGGCTACAAGTTTAAATTCTTCGGCGAAGACGCAAGGATAGCTGCCAAGGAGCTCAGTATTGTCTGCATACCCGGCAAGATGAGGTACGATGAGCACGTCTCAGAAGCTCATCTTGACCGCTTTGCCTCGGCTAGCGTGCCAGTACACCGGCTTCATGTCCACGTCAAGCGGTTGGTGAATGCTGGACACAAGGTTGGCGTGGTGCGTCAGTTGGAAACAGCGGCCTTGAAAGCGGCTGGCGACAACCGCAATGCACCATTCGTTCGAAAGCTCACCAACCTCTACACTAAAGGTACCTATATTGATGACATTGAGGGTCTGGAGGGACCTACAAGCGCTCCTAGTGGCGGTGCTCCAGCCACTGGCTATCTGGTGTGCATTACGGAAACCAACGCCAAGGGTTGGGGAACGGACGAAAAGGTGCAGGTCGGTATCGTCGCAGTACAGCCAGCTACAGGGGACGTTATTTACGACGACTTCGATGATGGTTTCATGCGGAGCGAGATCGAAACACGACTACTACATATCGCTCCTTGCGAGATACTAATAGTAGGAGACCTCTCCAGAGCAACAGATAAGTTGGTCCAGCATCTTTCTGGCAGCAAGATGAACGTCTTCGGGGACAAGGTTCGTGTCGAGCGGGTAGACAAGCCAAAGACCATGGCAGCTCAAGCGTACAGTCACGTCTCGAACTTCTATGCTGGAAAGATGAAGCCCGCTAGTAGTCAAGAAGACGAGAAGGCTAACAGACTCCTTGATAAGGTTCTCAAACTTCCTGAAGATGTGACTATATGTTTGTCGGCAATGATCACTCATATGTCAGAGTATGGTCTGGAGCATGTCTTCGATCTCACCAAATATTTTCAATCCTTCAGTGCGCGATCACACATGCTACTCAATGGGACGACATTGACTAGTCTCGAGATCTACCAGAACCAGACAGATCACTCGGAAAGGGGCAGCTTGTTCTGGACCTTGGACCGAACAAAAACCCGTTTTGGACAGCGTCTCCTTCGCAAATGGGTAGGCCGGCCGCTGCTAGTGCAGGCTCAATTAGAAGAGCGGACATCGGCTGTGGAAGAGCTTCTCCATGGCGAGAGCACAGCCAAGGTTGACAAGATCAAGCACTTACTGGCTCAAATCAGAAGTGATCTCGAGAAAAGCTTGATCCGAATATACTATGGCAAGGTAGGTGACACGAAAGCCGTTTTGAGGACTGGACTGATAAGTAGCAGTGCACCAGGCCTGAGCTCTTGACCGTTCTGCAGACGATGCAACGTATCGGCAACGAATTTGCAGCTGTGAAGATACTCAAAGACGCTGGTTTCAAATCGGATGTACTCAATGAAGCCGTCTTTGCACTTCCCACAATCGTAGATTCTGTTATCACCTTTCTCGACAGAATCAACTCTGAAGCAGCCAAGACCGACGACAAATATGGGTTTTTCCGCGAGGAGGTCGAGAGTGAAGACATCACAGAACACAAACTTGGCATCGCCAGCGTAGAACACGAGCTGGACTCTCATCGAGCTGTTGCCGCCACTAAGTTGGGGAAGAAGAAAGTCGACTTTGTGACGGTATCGTGTATAGAATACCTCATTGAGGTCGATAACACAATGACAAAGAAGGTGCCCGCTTCATGGGCCAAGATCAGTGGTACGAAGAAGCTGTCACGCTATCACACCCCAGAAGTCGTTCGACTCATTAGAGAACGGGACCAGCACAAGGAAGCATTGGCAGCCGCATGTGACATCGCGTTTTCTCAGCTTCTCTCCGATGTTTCTACTAAGTATCAATCCTTCCGAGATTGTATACAGGCTCTCGCAACCCTCGACTGCTTGCTGTCCCTTGCGGCCGTCGCTGGACAGCCTGGGTATGTAAAGCCGGAGTACACCGAAAAAGTCTGCATCTCAGTCAAACAAGGGAGACATCCCATGGTCGAGCAGCTCCTACTCGACGCATATGTACCGAACGACACCGGCTTGGCCTCCGACGCAACCCGGGCGCTACTCATCACAGGTCCGAACATGGGTGGTAAGTCGAGCTACGTGCGGCAAATAGCCCTCATCGCCATCATGGGCCAGATCGGCTCGTACGTCCCAGCAGCCTCTGCCAAGCTAGGCATGCTCGATGCGGTTTTCACTCGGATGGGCGCTTTTGATAATATGATGGCCGGAGAATCCACGTTCATGGTGGAGCTCTCCGAGACATCGAACATCTTGAAGCAGGCATCGCCGAGGTCGTTGATCATCCTCGATGAGCTGGGAAGAGGTACCTCGACTCATGACGGCGTGGCTATCGCGCAGGCTGTGCTTGACTATGTGGTTAGGGAGACAAAGAGCCTGACCTTGTTCATCACGCATTACCAGAACCTCAGTGCGCTTGCCAAAGGGTTTGAGAATGGCGAGTTGAAGAACGTCCATATGAAGTTTCATGAGAGTGGTGACAGTGGCCAAGATATCACCTTTCTGTACGAGATTGGAGAGGGCGTGGCTCACCGTTCCTATGGGTACGCTGGAAGTTGCTCTTAGACTTCGCGCTAAATGTGACTGACTATTTGTAGGCTCAACGTTGCGCGTCTAGCGAACATACCGGAACAAGTACTGGAAATCGCAGCGGTGAAGTCCAAAGAGCTGGAAGAGGAGGCTGAAAAGAAGAGCCTTGACTATCTGTGGGTACCCACGCTCCCTTTAGGCATGTTCATGTAATCTAACCACGGGTCAGATGTCGTTCGATACAGCGTCTGTTCCGAAGCGACACCAGTGACCAGCTAGACCAATTGGTGACTGGCATAGAGCAATTGCAGCATGGTTGAATTCGAGCTTAGTTCCTCACTTCTGGGGAGCAATGCACTTCCACATCTGCATCATAAATTAAATGCATGACCTCAAGGTACGTGGAATATTTTAGAACCTGTTCCACTGGCCACTATTTCCCTCCTGATGACTCAAAATAATGCTCAGTATGCATATGAGCGACCCTTTCAGGGATGCCATGATACCAATCTTCATAAGACCCTCTGAATGTAATTGCGTGGCTACAATCTGCCCTCGTTTTGCGAACAAAGGGCCTATACGCTGACAATCTAAAAGGGTGTCCAGCTATCAAACCCTTCAGCTTGTGTCATTATGTCCAGAATTCACCAGTGTCAGGTGCGGAAGATCAATCTTTTGACTCATTTATCCACCTATGATGACCCAAATATATGAAACCTTTCCTGAGCGACCGCATCAGCGGCGCATTGATGTCCATTTTAATTAGACTCTGAACCTTAATTATTCAACAACCGCTCGCTTGATACTGCGAAGTAAGGAACAGTCTGCTGATACGCGAATAGCATATCTAGGCAACGCTATCATCCGGCTTGCGACGAACAAGTCACATTGTCCGAGTCACCAGGGGTAAGCAAGACCATTTTCTTTCTACTCTTTCCACCTATATGATGAATCAACAAATGTCAGGAATGCTCAATGAGCGGTTGCAATAGCGCCGCCTTGATATCTTCATTTAATTAGACTCTGAACCCCCTTTTGCTCGCCACTGGTCTGAAACAAATTCTCGCGTACGAAGTCAGGCGCTGACGAGTGTACCGTTAGGGTGGACGAACGTCTTACTAGAACCATGGGACTGTGTTGTTCCCCAACTTGAAGATTGGTCTCCAGGATTATGAGCCACTAAGCATCACACATGCCCGCGGCACACTGATCCAATGGGGCCGAAAAGCTATTTGGGCTCCCTCGGTTTACCATAAAACGGCCGCTATTCTGTACAGAGCTCATACCCAGCACCGTCACGCATGAGTACCTGAAATTTCCTAGAAGGGGTGTTCTAGGGTGGCTATGTGGTAGAAGGGAATGAACAACTGGCTCTGCGGAAACATTTATCATGTATATTAAGGACGAGCATCCCGCAAATTTCATGGACAAGCAAAGTCTTCCAACTTGTTCCTGAACGAGCCATTCCCAATCGTCCAAGACCCTACAGATAGAATATACCCGCTCACTACCCGCTCACTACCCCTGCGATCCTCTCACTGCACACCCCTGTCTCAGCAATTCACACACATGGATTGTCGACAGCTTCCCAGTTTTTCCCGATGCAGATATCTGGTCAATCTCTCTTCTCTACTTAGATGGACAGTAGCACCACAAGACACGAAACCTATCACCCATACATTGGCTCGCCTGCCCTGCCTTGGCCGGCCCCCACCGCCCCGCTCCCGTTCCAACCCGGCCTAAGAGGTTATCTCTAAGCATCCAAATTCACTCTCCCTCTCTCCTTCCTATAAAAGTCAATTATCTAACCTCCTCGCTTCACTGCTCCCAATCCGTGGACTCATGACAGCTCGCTTCCAACCCCATTTCACCCCGTTACAAGAGTCTCATCATTATGTCTTTCGTACTAGATAGAGTGTCGGATCGAATTTGTAGTGGATCAGGTGAGGGAGGTCAGACACCCTAGGAATAAAGACATGAACAGACGGCGGCATAGAGCTGCTCGGAAACGTAGTCGGCTCTACGTACCCACAGAGTATAACGGCCGGAAGAATCGTGAGCTACTGAGCTCTGAAGGGTTAGCTACCTGAAACTGGGTATGGTGTTTAGTTGAATGACTGTCGGCTTGTGAGCGAGCCTTGATGTCGGGCGATGGTGGACGGTGGAGTGTTTTCCCAGGGAGGGAGGTGAAGTACGGGATGGGGAGAGGAGTGTATATTGAGGTCTGAAGTTTAGACTCGGAATACTGGCTGGAATAGGTAGCAGCCACAGGCTGGCTGGCGTTGTGGAAGATATGGCGAAGAGCAGAGAGGAGGTGGCGCAGGAGAAGGAATCAAGTAAGCAGGTAAGGTGGGCAGTTAGGTCTGGAGGTAGGTGTGCGATGTTGTGGGAGGAAGCTTTGGAGGTGAGGGAGAGGGATAGAGGCTTTCTTGGCATCGTAGTAGAGCAGGCAGTGACGATGCTGGTTTCTTGACTCGGGTGGGCTACTCACTTGCGGTGGATGGGGTTTGATGTCAGCATTGGATTTGTGCACAGAGGGTTGGGATGAGGAGGTTGTGGGCTACTGCCGTCCGTCAGTTTTGCGGAAGGTTGGGTGAATCAGTGATGGCTGCTGGTTCATATGTTCCTTGAGTGTATGTGTGCACTCTTCCAAAGCTCAAGAGGCGAAAAACATGAACAGATCGAGAATCTACGATGGGGGCAACGATCAAGATGTGGGAATAGTATTATTGTGAGACATGGCAGAAGGATTATTGTGCGATGAAAAGAGACACCTCAGTCCGGCCCAAAACCTACGTCTCGCAGTGGGTAGAGGTACACGGTGTAATCCAAGAAATGATCCCTACAAATTCAACGGCGAAGTATATGCCTTGTTGGAGCCGAATCACGCACCAGGAATTGCACCAGCTGCCGCTTTATCAAGCAACCTCAGTGTCACCGATATATAAACCTCCCCCGTCGCCTTCATCGCCCCAAAAGTCGCTTCATAAGACGAGGTGAACCCCTTCGCCGCGTATTCTGACATCTCAATCACAAAGTTCTGGATGAAACCCCGGGGCACAGTCTCCGCATAGGAGAAGAAGGTAAGCTGGAAGTTCCAGCGCTCGAAGGTGACCAAGTGCCGTGGGCTTACGGCGTTCCAATAACCGGTCTCGATCTTGAGCGCGATGTTATCGTAGAAGTCTTCGAGGTAGAGCGATGCCATGCTGATGGGGGTGATCATGGCGAGGAGTTGAAACTTGATGGGCAGGAGATGGGTATTGTTTGGGCCGCGGCGCGAAAGAATCGGAAAAGGTTTATTCCTGGGGAGGCCTGCGAACGAGCGTGGGTCGGGCTTGGAACGGTAGCTTCTTTTGTTTAGAGAGCGGTCATGTAGGACGGGAGATGAATTCATCTTAGGTGACGCAGATGTTGAGCGCCTCGATGGCTTCGACGGTTGGAGAAGAGGCAAGCTGGCGTCTAGGATCCGCAAGGTTATTGCTATACGTGCACCCGTTAATTCGTTGCTGTAATAGACATCATAAACTGGAAGCCAGCCCTGGGATGTAAAGTCAACCATCCTCTGGCTAAATGTATACAGCATTTCCATCGGAACAGCTCCGCCCAAGCAGGAAACGGTAAGTTCGAAAGCACCCTCTGAGATTGTAAACAAGGAGGAGGAAGGCGAAGGTTTCCACCGCTCATCGAATGCTTTGTTCATTACTGATTCGTAGAAGGCCTTGGTCATTTGAACCGCTAGCACATCTGGCATTATAATAGTCTTAAGTTCATAAGAATCCCACTCGAAGTTCATAAAGAATTGGGCTCGCTTGTCCAACGCTCGTCCCATGCGATAAGATTTGTACGGAGCGTGAGGTATTGCTGATGTGGATGAGCTGAGCGCGGCTTGGAAACCCTTGGGTGCGTTTGATCGCACCTCGAGTCCAGTTCTATGATCAACCACTCGTAGTGTAATAGTAACTATTTGGCCTATCTCTTGATCCGCATATATCATATTGTACGTGCCAGTGAAACCTAGAGCCGCCGTAATAAGCATTTTCTGTGAGAATCTGGTAACGAAATCCCAGGCAATTGGTGTGGCCGACGTCATCTGGAGACGCAGATTGCCCATGCTCAAAAAGATTTCTTCCAACGGTGCGTTTAATCTCCATTCACGTTGCACGAAGGCTATGAGGGCGCTGTAGAATAACTTGAGCCCTGGCACGGCGAGCTGAACCGGAATGATTTGCTTGACATGTTCCGCGTGGAACATGCGTAGTCCCTGTCGTTTGCGTAAGTTGTGCCGCCGAGCTGTAGCATACCCTCTGCTCTCTAGCACGGTATCAGATCTTGTAAATGTTGCCGATGACGAAGAACCATCGTCTATGTGTGTAAGGGCCGGAGTCCTAGGCGGTAATGCTGAATATTGTGGGCTTGCAACAGAGGGCAAAACAAGGGTGAGGGCGACCGCTGCCCAGAGCGCGAACGCCCCCAGAACCTTTGCCTGCATCGAGTGTAGGTGGAAACGGTCTCCAGTGTTGCAGAGCTCGACGCTCCAGGAGCTACGAAACTGCTGTACGAAGGTGACAGCCCATGTACTTAGAAAAAAGTGCCTTCTGCGGATCTATAAGTACCTGGATTTTGTTCAACATGACCTGTCCTATCTCTGGACCCGGATGCTTGGTAGCAGCATATATTGGCTGCGGGACCTGAAAATTTCTTCGGGCATCAACCTCCCTCTGCAGCAACAGTCGTGAACGGCCCCTTATACTGCCTGTTTTGAAGACGGGAGACATCCAACCAGCATCGGTAAATGCGCGAGGGTTTTTCCCCCATGCACATTTTGCTTGCACCCTGAAATCAGATTTACCCCTTTGCAGTGCGGTTGTCGCAAGTAGTAAGATGCGCAATCGACGCGGTCCATCGTCCGACGGGAATTCCACGTGGAGTCCGTCGTGTAGCTCATGCTGTAACCGTCTTGTAGAGATTTCCCCCAAGGTTCAGCGATGTGGCCGCGTTTTGTAGCGTGCCAATGGAGACCACTCGGGATGTAGTAGTACAAGTTTTGATTAGCCCAATCCAATGTTCCGACGCAGGGACAATCGTGGATGCGGCTGCCTCGCCGGTTGATCACGCTGAAGAGATTGGTGTTGTCTTGCGACCCATGATTACTTACTGTTGTTCGGTAGGTAATATGTTCGTGTCCTGTCGCAAGATACCCAACTTCGCAGACAAATTCAAAGCCTACCTTAGAACAAACAGCTGATACCGTTGGACCTGACTGGCATGCTCCACATTGCTACATGATCAGTGAACGCAATATCTGAGTACTATCTGAGGCGCTTATGGGAACGACACCTCCTTGGTGGGTGACGGTCTCGACTGTACTAAGGTCTACCTGGGCTGGGAAGAGATAATAGTATGTGCTGTAGCATCACGTGAGTACGCGCCGGTCTACTCTAATGCAGATAAGCGCGATGCTTATCGCCGAAATGGTAAATCCGAGCCGCCTACCAAGCATTCCATCGCTCCTTCCCCTCAATCGCAGCTCTATAGGCATATGGACACAGCAATGGGCTTCGTCTCGTCTCAGCGTCTGTGTGATGCAACCTAGACTGGCTCACAAGGTGGCTTGTTGTCTTCTACACTCTCCTTTCATCCTTCACCGCTCTTGCCTAGTCACTTCGAAGCAGCTGCCCATTTCTTCTTCTCGGCACCCATAAATCTCTCCTTACTCTCCAGAATTTCACGAGCCACTGTTCCTGACAAGTTCCACCACCATGCCTCCAACAGGTCATGCCTACAATGTCGACTGGATCTGCTCCAACAACTCCAATGTCCATGTAGCCAATCATCGAGACTGGTTCACATCCTTCACTGACTTCAACACCGCCCTCAATGGCGGCAGCCTGAAGGTCCTGGGTATTGGTGATGTGGCTCTGCCTGTGAAGACCTGCCCTCGCAAGACGGGTGCCGCTGCCCGGGGCACGATCGTGCTTCGCGATGTCTGCTACGCTCCCTCCGCGAATTGCAACATCTTCGGCTCTCCAATTATGGACGGTTACGGCGTTATGATCGACTATGGTGCCAATGGAGGAACCTTGACCGATTCGAAGACGGGTGCTAAAGCCGCCATTCTCGACACTGTAGTGCTTACAAGATTGAGACTGAAGGGGCGATCTCCGACGCAGACCAGCCTCGACAAGAATGCTATGTACATGATCCGCGCTGAGATGCCGGAGAAGGAGGAGATCCGTTGGCAGACGTACAAGAAGCAATTGGCAGGAAAAGGAAAGCCTGCGGAAGACACCCCGTACACGGCGGAGGAAAAGCGATGGCTCAAGGAGAACTGGACAGACGAGTTCCATTTCTTGATGGCTTATGAGTTGTCCGTCTATGAAGAAGAAGACCGTGCTGAAGGGCGAAGCATCGTACGTGCCATGATGAAGGCCGATGCAGATGAAGAGGGTAGGCTGTACCTCCCCAAGATCTGATATCATACGCGTGAGTAAGTGGCTGATTCTCTGACTATCAGCACAGTCGGGTCAGATGACTCAGTTTCTAGATCGGATCCCGAATCCGACCCCGAAGACTTCCTACGCGAGCTGGAAGAAGACCCGTCATCGCACGCTGCAGATTACCCTTTTTCTGAAAAGGAGCTCAGGTGGGTCAAGAAGCATTACGGTAACGCGAGGAACTTCCTCGTCAGCTATGGTCTCAAATTCTATGACGACGAGGATTGCCAGGAGGGCAAAAGCATCCTGGAAGCGCTGATGGAGGACTAAACCTGGAGCAGGAAGGGGACAGATAAGAAGATCGACCATAACGATGTGGGGGAGAAGAGAATGGTACGAGCATTCTACAGCTGTAACGACATCGAGGGTATCTACTCAGTATGTTCTGAAATCGTTTCAGTACTCCATCCTCGCTCCTCTGCTCTCTCCTTTTCATTGAAGTTCCACCCCCACAACTTACGTTCCACCAAGATTAATGCAGCCCAGCCCGACTCACAATTACGACAGGACCGTATACCTTCATCACATGCAACCAGCTCTACAACATAGCCTGCCAAACAACCCAAGAGTAGTCTGCCATAGATTCGACAGCATAAGTCTACACCTTCACACCTCCTCATCTCCCATCTCCCCTTTCTTTCCACCCCACACTCATCAACTATACCCCCATTCGTCTGCCATCCTCAGACACACTCAACATGGCGAGAAGAAGCATACAGAGTTCATAGCAAAGAGACACTTTCTCTTCTTCCCAGTTCTATCGCCACCCATCGAACTTCATTCAGTATTCCATCCTCGTCTGGGAAGCGAGCGGAAGGGGGGCCGTGCATTGTATTCCCCTCTTCGATAATGGAGTCTGTTATTCAGGGGTTATTTCCCGGCACTTACGTTTATGGGGCTTGACGGAATGGTGCGACCATGCTGCTACGTGATTAGGTTTTCTCTTGAAGAGTGAGATTGCACCAGTAAGTAATAAGATCACGTTGTCACGGTTGATCTGCCATCTTGTTCGATATTTCGAGCGATCATGGGTGAGGCCACAGGTTTAGAAGAAGAATTTTTTTTTGGACATCTGTTTGATCATTTGGGTCATTATAGCACTGAATCATTAATCGTAAGAATCCCTGATGAGATTTCCCGGGTTGATCTGTCCTATGATGTGAATGACTTGCAGACTGCGTGGTGGCTGATAGGGAGCTGGTAGGGGGCATTGAACATTCATGGACTGTGTTAAATGCGAATCTTGTGAAATGGCGAAACGCAAGCTGACCATCGCCAACATAGCCTCCACAACCACCTCATCTCCTTCGCCCGCCCCCACAACACGTTCCCCCCCCCCACCTCCCCACTGACTCCCACCCTCCTCAAACCCCCCTTAAACCCTCCAACAGTATTCACTTCCCTCCCCCATCACACAGAAACCCTCATATCCCCTCCGGACCCACCCCATTCGCCCCCTCCCCCGAGACCATCTTCCGCAGCTCGTATTCCTTGGTGAATTCGCGGTTCATGGTGGCCAGGTCCTGGACGAGCTCGCGGCAGGACTGGACGAGCGCTGCTTTGGGCGTTAGGGAACCGTCGGTGGAGACGCGGAGTTCGAATGAGCTGTGGAGGAGGGTGGGTTAGTGGAGTGGGGTGGTGGAGGGGGGGGGGCGTGAAGGGAGAGGGAAGGGGAGGGGAGGAAGTGTGGAGGTGGGGGGTGAAGGGGGAGAAGGAGAAGATTTTGGGATTGGGAGAGGGATGGGGGATAGGGGATTGGGGATGGGTGAGCTGGGTTGGACTTACGCGACGAGTGGATGCGGGACTTTGTATCCGGAGAAGGTAACGCGGCGGTTCTGCAAGAGACGAGCGCGGACGAGGTTGCCGAGGGTGTGGTCTTCCTTGTTGAAGGTGAAGATGGAGGTGGAGGGGATACCTGAGCCAAGCTTATTAGACGGTTTGCATCATAAATCAAAAGCTCCCAATCCCATATCGGTGGTGTCGTGGGGACGGAGGCGAGGACTCACGGGTATCAATCTCCTCGGTAACCTTCTTCTCGCCCTCGCCGAGCAGGAACAGCTCGAACCTTTCAGGCACGTTAGTCTCTGCTGCTGGCTTTGCGCCGCGGGTGCCGTCGGGCACGGGGAGGACCATGTTGGTGTCGTAAGGGACGTTGTAGCGGAGATGGGCGTAGTGGTTTACGACATAGGAGCGGTTGTCAAGGGAGGGAGGCATTGTGGAGGGGGGATGCAGGTAAGGAAGTTTTGGGAAGGTTGTGTCCAGGGTCCGCTCAGGAAAACACCCTCGCTGGAGAGTGTTACGTTTGTGGTGTTGAGGTGCAATAAGATTTAGAAGGGAAGGAGGGAGCCTGGGTTTGAAGTTTTATGGACAGGTGCAAGAGGTGTTGTACATCTTGTGGCATGGCGTCTGTTTGTGGTCGCACCTCATGCGGACACCATAGAGGATTCCACTTTTGGGAAGTTGCACGTTTCTTATGGATTACAAATGATGATAGTTGCCGACCAGAGTTCAAAGGAAAGGCTTGTCACGTTCATCGTTTTAAGGAGACAGGCACACTGACCTATCTGGAGCGTTCATCTTGCTTCTATCGCCCTCCGCCCTCCTAGTCTATAATGTTTGTTGAGGCGTTTTGAAAGCTCCCGCTCATTTATCTATTGGTCATATGGACTGGGTGTTATGTATAGTAGCAACTCAAGCGATGATTTGTTTCAAAGAATATCTGGCGATGAAGCTTTTGATCCAAGAGGTAATGATGATAGTACAAGGCGAGGAGATCGATGGGTACCAGAACAAATTCGAGTTATCAGCAACTTCAGTGAAGCTGGGAAGGATAGACGCATTCGGATGAATACAGGACTGCGTATTGATGAGTTAGAGCTAGACTAGCGCGGTATTAAAATTGTGTCTAATGACCTCACTGCCGTCCGCTGCTCCCGGTCATCGTCGAGATCTCGAGGATTATTAGTAATGGCGACCATTTCTGTTCAGAAGATGCCCAGCAATTTGTACATATACCACGGAGCACTTTCACCAGTTCCATCTCCCCTGTTATGGCATCCACCCTGACCTCCGGGTACCCATGGACCAAACCCCCCTTCATCGCCTGCGCATCCATGCGCCTAATTTCTCTCGCCCCCCTCGCAGTCGCCGTGTCCCAAGCCGGTGGTCTCGGCTTCATCGGTGCAGGCAGTGAGCTCAGCGACCTCTCGAACCAGCTCCGACACGCTCAGAGTCTCCTCAGGGACTCCTCAATCGAATCCGCCACTCCAGGCGTCCTACCCGTCGGCGTAGGCTTCATCAATTGGGGCGCTGATCTAGATGCCGCCATAGACGCCTTGAAGACATACGTGCCTGCGGCGGTATGGCTATTCGCACCGCGCGAGAACGCAGATCTCGAAGCATGGAGCCGGAGAATCAGAGAGGCTACGACGGGGAAGACGAAAATCTGGGTTCAGATCGGCACTGTCGGGGATGCGCTCGAGGTCGCAAAGCTGTGCACACCGGATGTTCTTGTAGTGCAGGGTGCCGATGCTGGTGGGCACGGGCTTGAGCGGGGGGGTTCCATTGTCAGCTTGTTGCCTGAGGTGCACGATGCCCTACATGCTGCTGGTATGCGTGATATAAGTCTGGTGGCTGCGGGTGGGATTGTTGAGGGACGAGGCGTGGCTGCTGCGCTTGCTTTGGGAGCAGAGGGCGTGGCGATGGGGACTCGCTTTCTGGCTTCGGAGGAGGCGCAGGTGGCGAAGGGGTATCAGGATGATATCCTTAGGGTGAGTGATGGCGGCGTCAATACTGTGAGGTCGAAGGTCTATGATCGTCTCCGAGGAACCACGGGATGGCCCGACCATTATGATGGTCGAGGCATTATCAATGAGAGCTTCATGGATGCGAAGAATGGCGAGGTGACGGACAGTAACAGGCGGGACTATGAGGAGGCGTTGCAAAAGGGTGACCAGGGCTGGGGGAAGAACGGAAGGCTGACGGCATATGCTGGAACGGGCGTCGGGTTGGTTACCAAGGTCCTGCCTGCGCGAGACATTATTGAGGAGATCAGAAGGGATGTGAAAGAAGTACGAGCGCGGATTGCAAGCTCCGGAAGCAGGCTATAGCTAATCATTTCGCTACATATCTGACAGGTATCGTGAGTGGGAACCTTTTGCATGTTCATGGAGAGCTACTATACGTGCAGAAGTGGTAATTCGATCAATGTACGGTGGGTTCACGTGCAGCGCGGTTTCCTCAGTGAAGTCGTCAACGCACGAGAGTAGTTTTCCTCTACGGTTTCCTCTTCCCGATCTTCCCTTCAGAAGGCTGGTACACACCCCGGTCCTCACTGAAAAGGCAAGACCAACACAGCCATCAAGTCAAAGGCTCGATGTCGGAAAACCTAAGCGGCTCCTCCGAACGACGTTTCTAGACGTCCAAAAATCGCTGGCATTGAAATCGCTGACTCTGATTGCCTTGCTGACTTGTAGAGGAACTAGCATGGCCGATCCTGAGTTCGAAGCGTTGTACCTTAGCACGAGACCAGAACCTCTCACCGAGGCAGCCGACATACACATATCATCCTCATCGCTAAACCTGACCTCAGACTTGGCTGAGCCATCTCTTCTCCCTTCCTCTCTAAATAACTCCTCATATTATGGCTGAACATACAATTCGAGGGCTGTGGATTTGAGAAGACGTACTTGATGTGTTGCAATTGGTGATCGAAATCGTGGACCGGGCGGGCTTAAGTGCTGACTTAGCTACTATCGAGCGACGAGATGCTCTGAGAAGAGGGTCGCGTAGGATGAAGGGAATGCTGATGATAGGGATGGACACGGGAGTGATAATCCGTTATATAATGCACCTGGCCATGGAAGCGAAGGAGGTGAAGGCTGGATTCTTTGGTGGTATAGGAAGAGAATTTCGATGTGAGATAGTATTAGAAATCTCGCACCTCGTGTTCTCTTGGTCTCATCTCAAAACTCCATCGAAGCTCTCGGTATTTGCCTTGCTTATAGATGCGTTTTCTAATCTTGACGTTAAAGCTCGTAGCTTGTTTGACAGGGTTGCAATCGTGATGGTCATCGAACAAGACGTACAGAGTACGTGTCCAACTGTAGTGCTGTCTTGTCATTGATTTTTGTTCCTTTTAATCCAGATTGGCATTAAATGAAGTCCGTTCCGGTGTTCCGTCGACGGTAAACGCAGCCCTTTAAGGGACACTACTTCTAGAAGTGGTTGATCCTGGGGCACTTAGCCCGTTCGAACCGTCTTCAATCCCGGACTCTGGGTTCAATAAATTCGCACTGAAACGCATCGTTCGTTCCTGCGGGTGCAGTATCATGCATCATCGGCACGTCCTATGCTGTCCTTTCAGCCCGACCCCGATCCCACTACCCAGACAATAGCACCGGCGTCATCGCATCCTGAAGCCCTTGAAACCGCTCACACGCACCTCAACCCTTTCCCTACACTCCCCGTCTCAAACCCTTCCACCAGCCCACTTCCCACCGCCTCCTCCAACACCCATTCAAACCGCAACCCCGAGAATTCCCTCCACTTTTTCGTCCTCGCCGGCAGCACACCGGTCCACTCCCCTCTATACCTCTTTGCTTTCGTCGCTTCGTCATTGGCTGCTATGCCGCCGTCCCAGCGCTCCCGCAGCATATCCAGCGGCATCTCCTTGGAGCGAGATTTCTGCAGCAATGACACAAGGTGTGAACGCGCGGCGATGAGCAGGCGCAAGTAAGGACCAGTGTTGGGGAGGGAGATCTGGAGGATTGTAGAGGATTCGAAGCTGGATGAGGAACGGCGGAGGCCGGAGGCATACCCGCCGCCGCCAGCCTCGTGGATGGCATTGGGCCCGCCCGTGGTAGCGATAGAGCCGGATGGAGCGCGAGCTATGGAGGAGATGGAGGTTCTGGGGTTGGTCGACGAGGAGTGAGAGAAGGAATTGGTGTGGTGGAGGGTTGGGGCACTGGATGTCAGAAAGCCAGCGCGCTTCAAGGCGGTCAATGATGTAGAGGAGAAAGTAGTCACCGGGAGGCTCAGGGCGACAGGGTAGGCGCGGAGGTACGTGAGATACTCGTCTTGAATAAGTCAGCGATCGTTCATGTCATGGGTAGAGCTATGGAATCACCAGCAACGCGCTGTGCAAGCCCACATTGCACGGCGTCCTTGACCATCGCCTCGAGGTCATCCTGCAAGACCAAACCCTCTGCGACGCTCGACCCGCCTGTGCCTCGACCAGGAACCGAAATCTTCCGCAAGATGCCTTTCCTGCTCAACTCAGCCATCTCCTTCTCCGCCACCGTAGCATTCCGCATTAACGCATGGACATGCGCCACAGTGACTGTAGAAGGTAGAGTCTTGCGGAAGTTCAAGACCTCCGCTATGCGCACGCTATTGAAGCCTCCCTTCTCCGGTATCGGATCGAACATATGACTGCAGACATATTTCACGATTTGCGCAACATCTCGCAGCGATAGATCCGTGGTCAAGTCAGCCACAGACCCATGATCCTCCAGCCGGTCGCCGAAAAGATCTTCGTCGTCAAGGGCGAGATGCTCAGGTTTTGAGCGCGAGCGCTGAACGGGCTTCCGTCGGCTTAGAGAGGCAAAAGGCGAGGAGGCGGAACGTCTGAGAAGGGGGTTGTGGCTTCTTGGTTTTGTGACACGGGAAGAGTGGGCGGCGGAGACTTGGAGAGGCATTGCGGCGGAAGGGACTGTGGATGCCTTTCAGATGTGGGGGTATTGTAGGACACGAATGCAGACATTGCCGAGTAAGATTGACATGAACTCCGACGGACAAAATTGTCGATATCGAAAAATTGAAATAGTTCTGTTTCAAAAAGGATGATGCGACCAACACCTCGATTTCGCTGAAGCCTTGGCATCTCAACCCTAGTTCGACCCCAAAACATGATTAGCTATCCACTATTTCTAGAGATTGGAAACATTATTAATCGCTCGTTGATGCTATGGTCCGACAGTTGAAGTGCTAGAACATCATTGTCTATCGTCCAGACTCCCATGCTAAAAGCTTTTGTAGATGGGAAAGCCATCATGTCAACAGCAATGCAAAGCGATAGGCGCTGAATTCCAGTCTCAGCCATAGCTTCATCCCTCATATCAATCCCTCATATTGCAACATGCTTGATTCGGTCTTTCAATTCCGCACTAGCCACTATCGCCCTCTGCTTCCACCTCCCTTTGCGGCCACTTTGGCCCTGCTTCTGCCTTCACTCCCATCACCCTGGGAAGTGCTCGAACTTTCCGTCCCATCTTGACGCGCTCCTCTGCTCTCTCTGTCAACCATGCGCCCTGCATAGGCTAGCACGCTGAGTGGATCCGTAGGAATTGCATTCATATCGTCTTCGCCTTTAGTATGCGCATCGTACCGGCGTTTGAACATTGGTTTTGGATGGAATGTGCTCGCGCCATATTCTCCCTTAAAACTCGGTTTGTTAGATTCGACAGTCCGTGGTTGAGAAGTGCTAGACGTGCTAGAGGGTCGAGTATCGACGTGCGCAGCATCTCCTTGGATACTCGGTTGCGTAGTATCAAGGTCCAATGGTCGGGACTGGCTGTTGGATCGACTGTTCCGATAGAGAGGGTTGACGGGTTGATTTATAGACATCGAAACTGCTGGCATACTGCCTGTAGATACTGCCATCGGTACGAGGATCAGCTGGTGTAAAATGATGGTGAATGAGTGTGGAACAGCGGACGAATGTATGACGTATACTAGTAGAAGACAGAGAGTGCGATAATAGTCGCCGCCACTAAAGCGAAATTTGGAGATCGAGAGCAGAGTAACTTACCCGAATTGGCGGACGGATTGAAATTTGGGTTCAGATAGGACAGCGGCTGAGCAGGCGGCGATTTGCCGGCTGGGAACAGGTCCACATTATCCCGGACTTTCAGACCAAGCATAGAGAGGGGCGGCAATGTTATCTGCGCCCGTTGGTCCACCGCCAAGGATGTGTGACTTGAAGGGGTAGCAGCCATGTTGCTGGATACAGCCGATGAGGTTGGGGAGGAATTTGATGATTTTGTCGAGTCGCGGTGAACATTGCGCATCGTCGTCAGTGGGCTGCCGCCTCCTCGGGCCCCTCCCATTTCGTGATCTTGCAGCTGGCCAACGAGATGGCTTGACGACGATCGTAGTTCTTTGTTCTCAAGCGGCGAGATACGGGCAGTGTTGAGATCGGGAAAAGAGCTGTCAATGGGGACGTGGAGCTGGGATGGTTTACGTGATTGTAAGGCATTAGATAGGTGTCGTGCGAAGAAAGTTGGAGGTGAGCCCGAGAGTGGTAAATACGATTTGAACTGAGAGGGTCCCGAGAAGATGGACGGGAGAGCCTTGGGAACGTTTGAAGCAGTAGGCGAAGTATGGCCGCTGACCGACGAGTGAGTGGCCATTGAGCCGAAGGAATTGGCCCTACGTGGACCCAAGGCCATGTTTGTGGGCCTGAGTTCATTGCCCTCATCCTGACTGCCTGCGCCGGGGCTACTGTGGGTGCTGGCTTCCTTGTCGAGCCTTGGCCTCTTTTCGTCTGCTGCGATTAGTCAGTGAAGCTGCAAATGAAGGAACAGAGCCTCCTAGGAGCGGAAGTCATTACCAACAGGATGAGTGACGTTATGCTTGAGCTTGAAGTCGGCCAAGTAGTCGTTATACTGCCGGTACTCTTTCGTTGCCTTGTATGCCTCCAGATCGGCGCGATACTTGTCTTTGGCGGTGGAAGCTTGAGTTTCGTATGGAGCCTTGATGTGCACGGGAAGCACTTGCCACTGTTCGCCGACCCGTTTGGCGATGTCGGTGAAGGAGAGGCATTCGGGTTTGAGGTCTTCGCGTATTCCTGGTGGCACTAGGTTAGTTGCGTCAAACAATATCGGACTTCACATCCGGACGAACGAACTGTTGGAGAAGATGACGTAGGCGGATGGCGCTCTATCAGGCGCGTTCTCATCCGGCTAAATTCAACGACACCTCAATCAGCGTTTCTGAACTAACTTCGTTCATCCTCTGAGCGAAATATTGTGCGCGCAATGTTGTCCCCGTTGCTTGACGGTATACAACGATGCCGGACAGCAGTGGCCCTTTACCTTTGGATGACGACGGTATTTCCTTTTACCGCCTGGAGCCTCAGCCCCACGACGGGCTCCAGGTCTGCCACTGTCTACATGCTCATCGTCCCCAAGATTGCCGTCTTTATCCGGTGGCTTCGACGCAGAGATCGGATTTTGCTGTAGGCCCAAGCCCCGCGATATGGCGATCTCTCTTTGCAGTTTCTACCTCGATTTCAGCTCTTGTTCCCTCATATCATTCCTATGATTCATGGAGTTCTGGCAGAGGAAAGGATCACTGACCCTCCGATGGCCCAATTTCACATCTAGCTCGTTGCTTTGCATGTGTCAGAAAGAAACGCGCAGAAGCCAGGGAGGACCATACAGGTCGGCTTCGGTGATGTCTGATAGGGTCTCCCAAGTGTCAAAGCCCTCGGATACAAATTTGTCGAGGTACTGCTGGAGATCCAGCCGATACAGGACCAGGCCCAGTTCAGTCATGTACGCGACCAGGGAACCCACAGGAAAGGGGCCACGAAAGCGACCGTCGCTGGGAATTGGTGGTCTTACTAGATGGTCAACGAAGATAGACCTTCTTTGCTGACCCATTCGACACCGTCCTCGAGTGGGTAGGCTTTATGTCGTTCAAGGTTCCAGCTTGATCGTCGGTATGTAAAAGCTCCCTTTGGAACGCTTTGGTCTTCCGATCAATGACGTCAATTCACTGTGCAGTAGTCGTGTTCCAGCGAGCTTTCACTAGGTGTATCTGATACATGCGCAGGGCCTTCGGTTGGGCAACGCGGAAGGAATGAATGGCAGCTGTGAAATCGGTATCATCAACCTGGCCAAGGAACTAGCATTGATGAGGCTTGCCGCAGGTGTTGAGGTTCTAGAACGTCAGAGCCAGATGTGACCGTATGATGATGGGTAAAGTAGAATGCGTTGGAGGGTCGGAACACGGAAATGCATGGCAGGTTAGGGGATCTTCGATAAGAGAGCCGACCAGAGGAACGCTCTTTGCCTTTGCCTGTGGCTTTAGGGTGGAGGGGCCATCGATTTACCATTTCGGAGCTTGGCTCCGAAATTGGGATGCGCCATTCCACAGAAACTGATGGTGTATCCTACATCTGGCATACCCCGCCATGGGCCACTTTCAGGGTCCACGCTCTGCATGGCGATTGGCTGACTGGCATCTCAGGGCACACAGCGCATCGGCACTAAACGGGAGAACGGCTTCGACGCTTTTGACGTCTAATACTCGGTACTAGCAGAAAAGAAGACACCCCACTCCACCATTGGACCAGCGCCATTAGGAATCGAACTTAATATGAAATATTTACCCTCTTTACAAGTAGCCTTCTTCGCAAAACCTCCCTTTTCACAGCCCACTTCTGCCACTTGCTCGCGACTGTCAGGCTAGAAGTAAGCCGGCCTGGTCTCGCGCTAAATCCAACTCGACGAAACGCAATCTCTTCGGGGCCGCCTCTCAGTTGCCAGATATCATCACATCATACCGTCACCATGTCCACTCCGCGGTCGGATCCAACTCACAGCGACGCTGACTTCGCTCAAGCTTTCCAAGAACTAGCCAAGTCTGCTAACCTATCCCTTGCGTCGGCCGAGAATCGTCCGTATACTGACAATCTGGCTGTTTCCCTAGGGGCGAAAGGACTGCAGCGGCGATGGAGAACCAGCTCACCGCTTTGGAGCGCAAGATTGAATCACTCCTGGCCAGTGTCGATAAGGAGGCTGCACCGGAGTCTGATCCAATGAGCAATCAAAGGAAGAGTGACTCCAAGAAGGAGTGACTCCTGTATGTCTTCTCATTAGACCGACAACACGGCGTAGTGCAAGATGAAGTGGACTACGAAAGTGAGATAGCAGCTGCAACGTGGTTTTTCAAGTGCTATCATCATGGTTCATACGCCGGCTATACATATAAGCTGTCTAACTGCCTTCATCCGCTTTACACTATCACATTGAGCATCAAGTCTTTGGCCGGAAGAACACTGGTTTCCTGGAAAGCAACAAGAAACCCTCTGATGGCTTTGCGGAGGAGCACGAGTTACGCTTTGGCCTCGTGAAGAGCGTGGTGACGAAACGGGCCGCCGTGTGAGGATTGCAAGATGCTTCATTGACCTTAACGATTGATGTGCGGATCATAGTAACAATACCTTGTCTAAACCAATGGAGAGTATATGTAGGTTTCAGTGTCTACGCTCGCTGATCTTGTCTGGTTAAAGTCGAGCACGACCAGTTATCAAGACAGGGCCCGGGTTTATATAACGCACTCCCGGAGACACAGCGCCTTCGTCTTTCATGGCCCATGAAGCTGGCTACTACGTGGACCAGAACATGAACATAGCCATCGCTGGCCTCTGATGCGTGCTTCCATCCATATCAACACGGAGCATAAGCGAATGCAAATATTGGGACACTGTTGACTTGAAAGTAGGGCCGCACTCATCTCGTGATTGTGGTTAAAGAGTCAATGAGTATATATGCCTTTCAAGGTTTCCCCGCTCCAAGGTCCTGAGCAACTCAGAGTATGGAAGTCCCCGTTCGACGGTTTCTACTGGTTTCTACTTGACGGCATGGATGAGAAAATGGATCGGGCGCAGAACAGTCGTCAGATAAAGATCTGATGATTGGAATTCTCCGTGGTGCTGAACTGTATCGAATCGTGGGTGTCGGAGTTTTACAAGCTACTATCACCGCTATTGGTGTGATCAGATGTTACTTAGATGTACTCGTAGCGCTCTAGCCAAAGGAACTATGTCAATTGCGCCAATGTGCCGTTGTCCTCCCATCTCTCTTCTCTCCTCAATCATAAAACCTTCAATCCTAACATGCACCCGTTAAGCCTGTAATGTGTCTGTGCGCTTTTCCGTCAACGATCAGAAGGTCATGTACCCAACGTACATTGATCGACCGATCCTGTTAGCACAAGGTACAAGGCACGATAAGGGTTTCGGTTGGCCATCAACACTCTCCTTCCCCACCAGCTTCTCTTCGACATGATTGAATACCCTCTTTCACGCATTCTATTGTTCCGACCTTGCGTCCTGTGTCATCATGTACTCTCTCCCTACCTTATACCCCGTAAGATCGCTATCTAATTGTGCCGTGGTCCTCTCCTTTACACCCATACATCTAAAACTAACTACTCACTACTCGACCATCTCAAACTATGGCACTAGGAAATCTGGTCCGACTGATCCCGCTGAAACTGAATGAGGTCCCCAGTCACCCTCTGATCGAAAGCTACCTGGCCTCCTCTCCCCACAGCAAACACCCTCCATCCTCTTCCTCCTCCGACGAACCCTTGTCAAGCACCTCTACCACCCTTGACCCCGATGGCCGGCCTCTCCTCGCTCCTTTCCTCATCGCCCTACTCACCGAAGCCACCACCTTTGTCGACGATACCTTGCCCGTAACCTTCCGTCCCAAATCCACAAAATCCAACCCGCCCGCGACCGCCCCCATAGATATTTCCCAGCGCATGATCAGCGCAGAGGAGATTAGCAAGATACCATTCACAGAAGCGAATGTACCACGGAAATCTAGCCGGGCACGGCAGAGCTATGGCGAGGCCTGGTTTGCGCGGAAGAGTACACATCTGAACAGGAGGGAGAGAGGCACGGCAGATTGGAGGGAGTTTGAGGAAGGGCTGAGGGGGGACCATAGTCAACATGAGATGGAGTATACGCCGGATGTGTTTGATGCGTATAAAGTGCTGGATTGGGACGCGGAGATTCAAGGCTTGGGAGGCGGGGTGGAGGGGTTTCAGGACGTGAGCATGTCCGGTATGTGTTGGATGCTACCAATTCTACCCTTTAACCGGACGATTCTGAGCTCATGATTAAGTGCAGTCTACGAGATGTGTCACAAACTGCCGTTTCCCCTCGCTCCACGCGTTTTCCCCGTTCTGGTCGTACATGCAATGACGGGTCAGGACGGATTTGTTGTGGTGCAAGTGCCGATCAATTTGAAGGCACTTTCGGTATCGTTCTACAGCAACGGGGTGAATGAAAAGCAGGGTGATAGCGCGGTCAAGCGCAAAAAGCCGGTCGTTGGGTGAGTATTCTTCCCTTGTTCCTGCTATCGATTCATGGTGTTCGTGGCAGCGAGTGACGTGCTCTAGAGTCTATACGAGCATTGAACGATGCAAGATCACTCCGTCAGGAGACGTTGAATGGATCATGGCCACGGCCAGCGACGCGAAAGGGCATTTGCCCATGGCGGTGCAGAAGCTTGGTGTACCTAGAGCTATTGTAAACGACGTTGGCTTCTTCATCAAATGGATTGCTGAGAAAAGGGCGTCTGCTGGAGCGAGCTGAGCTACGGATATTATGCATATGTTCATTTTTGCCAGTGTTTGAGCGAAAGTGTTTACGGACTGAGACGTAAGAAACGGGTTGGGCTTGATCTGTTGCGCAGGATAATTTATGTATATTCTTATGATGGCATGTTGCGATGTTGCTAGCGATCGCTAACTTGCTTTCGTCACCAATCTGGATATATTACCAGGCGATATCGTCCTCCTGTAGGAAAGTCATCGATGATGGACGCATTGATACTCCGACTCTATCGTCTTTATTGCTGTCAAAATAGGAAATCGACATAGCACCTTGAATCATGTGCAATGCCGAAACGTTAACGCTTCGATTTTGCTCTTACATCCCCCATTGCTTGAACCCAGGCAAGATAAGACACTCGCTCGAGCAATGAGCGGAACATCTTCCTACTTCCTCGCCGCTTTCCTCTCAGCCAAGAGCCTATTCCTCCTCACCATCTTCTTCCTCCGCTCTCCCCCATCAACCTTGACCCCCCTCCTCTCCTCCCACATCCCCTCCTGCGCTTTAATCACCGCCACACTCCCCCCCGTCCCCTTCACATACTGCACAAACGGCCCCACAATCGTCCTCGCCCCCCTTACCTTCATCCCCTCCACCACCCTCAAACCCTCTCCTCCCTTCTCCACACCCTCCTGCGCAGGCACATTAACAACCATCCTCTTCACCCTCGGCATTCCCCCCTCCCCCACCACGTCTCTCTCCTCCAGTGGCACCTCCACCATCTTCAACAGCGCCGTCTTCTCCCCCTCCCCACTCACAAACTTCAAGTCCCCACCCACCCCATGAATCCCCTTGCGGAACCGATCCCTCCACCACAGCAGATACCGTCTTGTCCTAGCAGGCTCGACGCCCGCCTCGCGCAGCTGCTGCGAGGTGTAGGAGAAGAGGTCGGTCCAGGTGGGGATCTTGGCCGCGTGCTGGGAGAGGTTGCGCCCGATGAGGGAGAGGAAGGTACGGGCGTCGGGGACGAAGGGCGTGGGTGGTGGGATGTAGGATGCGGCGATTTGGGATTTGCGGTGGAGGAAGCGGGTTCGGGGGCGAGGTCTGGAAAGGGGAGGGAGGAGGCGGTGGATGGGTGGAAGAGGTCTGGAGAGTGAGGGGAGAAGGAAGGATGGGAGAGAGATAGCGTTGGGGTGTCGAGTGATCATGGCGCAAGATGACCCACGTAGCGGAGACTGCTTTGAGGGAGAGGAGGACTTGAAGCTGCTTAAAGTAGTTGACGCCTTAGAGTGATGCTCGCTGGTATGGATCAGTCTGAAAAGACCGTCTGAATTACTAAGCCGATGTTTCACCTCTTGGCGCTTGGCATCCGGACAAATCCGCAGCTTTTCATGCCCCGTACCACTCCACATACAAGATCAAATGATGTAGCGCGTTAGGTAGGCCCCGAAACTGAGGTCCCATCATTCTCGTGGATTTCAAGCACGTTTCAACAATTTCCGATAGGTCGACAACCATGGCAGTCACTCCTCTGAGAACACAAAATGATACCGCCAGCACAAGGTTGACTGCTGTCAAAGCAAAGTCCCTGGCGGTCAGGACAAGCATATCAAAAGCTGATAGCAAGAAATCTGAGCCGGCTAAACAGAAAGGAGCAGAGCTTGCCGAGGAACTGAATGCCGAAACCAGGCAGAAGTACGTCAAAGGTGTGCCAAAGGATATAATCGTGTAGTACATCTATGACTTACGATGTACAGATAAGAAGATCGGAGAAGGGACGTATGCAATTGTCTACATCGGCCATCTTAGGGCCGATGAGCGGTCAAAAGTTGCCATCAAGAAGATCAAGGTAAATACCGAGTATCGCGATGGTCTGGCTATGGATGCTATTAGAGAAGTCAAATATCTCCAAGAACTCTCGCATCCTAATATCATAGCACTGCATGCAGTATTCTCTTCGAAAAACCAGAATCTTAACCTGGTACTCGAGTATCTTCCTCGGGGGGACCTCGAAATGCTCATCAGGGACATGAACGGCATCAGCTACGGCACAGCAGAGATCAAGGCTTGGATGGGTATGCTCGGACGTGGAGTATGTTTCTGTCATGAGAACTTCGTCCTACACCGAGATATCAAGCCAAATAATTTGCTCATTGCGGCAGATGGAGAGGTCAAGCTTGCGGATTTCGGTCTTGCACGGTCATTCGCAGACCCATACAGAGGTATGACTGCGAATGTCATCACCCGGTGGTACCGCCCACCAGAGCTTCTCTTCGGCGCCAGATCTTATTCCGGGGTTGTCGATGTATGGTCGATGGGCATGGTATTTGCCGAGCTCATTCTGCGGGTTCCGTTCGTTGCGGGGAACACGGATCTACACCAAGTGGAGCTGATATGTCAAGCAATTGGAACTCCCAACGAGGAGAACTGGCCAGGAGTTTCCAAGCTTGATGGGTATGTCAAGTTCGATAAGGGAAACCTGGTTCCCGTACGTGGCAGGGACTTTTACATGAGTACCTTTGCTACAGCTGGTCCTCTAGGGGTGGATCTCCTCATGTCGATGTTGACCCTCGATCCACGGAAACGAAGTACTTCCCGGCAGGTCCTGCAACACAAATGGTGGTCGAGTGATCCAACGCCGACCCCGAAAGAGGAACTGCCAAAGAAAAGCGGAGGTACTGAAAAGATGGGAGAAGATCTCAAACGTAGAGGAGGCGAGATCGAGGACAGCCGTGGCGACAAAGTGGCAAGGAAGCTGAACTTCGCGTCGAAATGAATCGATAGACCTGGGATTGATCTCTAAATATCACAACGATAAGCCCACCATATATCAGGAATCATCGAATGTTTGCATGTTCGAGCAACAGGCGACATCGAACATCTATGCCCTCAACAGCTACGAGTGTGCATTGGTATTCAACGAAGAGATGAACACAGATACTGAACATGCATAGGCCAGTGCTATCTAAGAAGCAGGGCAATGATGTGAGATCAATGCAAGACAAATGGTTGGCTATCAGGACAGGCTTAGCATCAATAGCCTGCAATATTGCATGGTATATTGTCTTTCGGATCTTTAATAGCACAGCTAGTACGGAGGATGTCTTCAAATTTGACATCAATGATAGCACAAGTACCCTATTTGAGGTCTCTAGGAACGGCAGTCCTCAACTTTCCATTCTTCCAATAGCTCCTTCTCTCTCTCCGTGATAAAAAGCTCCCTCCTGTGTTCCTGTGCGAACCACTCGACGACCACTGTCCGGACGTGAGATGGTATGACGAGATTATTCTGTTATCATGATGAACGAGGAAATCACATATCAACCTTGACTATTCGTAGTTACTCGTTCTGAAGTACCTAACAGATTGAGATCTTTCAAGATCGGATAGTCGGTTTCGTCCCGTTCGGGTAGGCGATATTCGTACAGTAGCGTGAAGACTCTCTCTTGGCACTTCTTGGCATTGACGAATGTACGAATCTAGATCCCCTATCCGTATCCTGGTCGCGCTCTTTCCTTGATATTCACTTCTTTCCTTACAGTACCACCATCGCCCAAGAATTTTTTCGTTCGGTAGCTTAGGCACCCTCCAACCTCAAGCAGAAACGTCTGATCTCACTTCCACTCCCAACCAGCGAAATGAAGCTCTCCGTCCTCCCCCTCGCCGTCCTCCTGTCCCTCGCTGCAGCTCAGTCTCTTGACGCACTCCCACCCTGCGCGAAGCAATGCGCCAACAACCTCCCTCAGCAATGCACCAACGGCGGCAGTAGTCTCCCTCTCGTGCAATGCATCTGCACCGCCAATTCCTGGCTCGAGGGCATTAGTTGCTGTATCAAAGACAAGTGCCCAGCTTCGGACGTCCAGTGTATGTCTCCCAGATATCAGACAATATCAAGGAATGGTGGTCGGAGGCTGACACAGATATACAGCGGTTATCAGTGGCGCGCAGCAGATCTGTGCAGCGTACGTTTTACGATCCTTCTGCTCAGCTGCTTAGAGAGCTCTCAAGATTGCCCGTCAACACGGGGGGCGCCTAGAGTTTAGGATATGGACGCTGATGGTCAAGGATCTAGCGGCGGTGTTACACTAGCATCGACACTCCCGCCGTGCGCTTCTTCGACTGGTGCAGCAACTGGGGCTAGCACTACTGGCACCGGCTCCACCTCGATGTCGATGTCTATGAGCGGGACAGCGTCTACCACAGGCACGGCCGGAACTGCCTCAAAGCAAAGCGGTTGTAAGTTGTGCTTCCTTCATCTGCGGAACATGAGTCTCGAACGGGCTATCTCCTTCAACGGGTACTTCCAGGACGCTATCACAACAGCTGACAGATTCCCAGCATCTACCTCCACCCCTACCTCCTCCAGCATGAGCAGCACATCCTCAGCCGCCACACAAAGCACCGGCGGCGCAGCTCACATTCTCGGCTCACATCTTGGCGCGGCTGGCGCAGCTCTTGCGGCTGTTGCTCTGCTGTAAGAAGCGAGACCGGACCCGAATCTCTGTCGTCGGTTTTGTTGGTCTTGTACGGAGCACAAGAACCCATCGCCCAGTCTTCTTAATTGTGCCAAGGGTCGATAGCGTTGTAGTATCCCATACGCTGGCAGGCACGGGTGCTACATCGGTCCGTGAATTTATTTCCTCTGCTGCCTTCCTTTGTGTCTCCTATTGGGTGCTCCGAGTGCATGGGTGACACCCTTTGATTAGTATTATCCTTCGGCATTGGCTCCTGCCCAGTCCATCGGCAAGACGTGAAACGTCGAGGCTATCGAACTTGGGTTCGACGTCGAACACAGTCACGACAGTATAGGTGCTCGCATGGTACCTCAATGACCTTCTTGATGTGGTGTCAAGAAACGCACAGCTAGCGTTGATCTTCAGGTTGTGTTATGCTTCGGCTGGCCGCCCAAGCAGATCCTTCAGCTTCGTTGGTCTCGGATATGTTCATAGATTCCCGGGTTCGATGAAAGTGGCACAAGAGACGTCGAAACAATTATGTTCGATTCAAGATCCCGTACACAATAGCCTTGCGCTCGAATCTAGCAGTAATACTGGAACCAAGAAAGTGTCGAACTAAAGAGACAGATATTGACTGACAACAGCATCGCGAAGAAAAAAGTGTCTTATTCACTGTAGCGTTGATATAGAGGTGTCGAACACAATTACAACAGTAAAGATGCTCGCATGATATCTCAATAATCTTCTTAACTTCGTGGCAAGAGACGCACGGTTGATGTTGATCTTTAGATTGTCTTATACTTCGGTTGGTCGTCCAAGCGGATTCTTCGACTTCGTTACTTTCGCAAATGTCCATAGATAGCGCTTGATCATTGTTGTTGCTATCGTTGACATTGTAGACACTGAATCTAGACAAAGTCTCGTCATCTGCGGATATTGTGGAGTTGTAGAGCTGTCTGAGGTATTTGACCATCTAGGCCACAAGCCATATCCCGGTCCGCCGCTGCAGTCGTTTTCTCGCCAGCGAGAATAGCTTGCCTTGTCCTCCTGCACAGCTCGATGAATGCTTTGGGCCATGTGTCGATCAATCACTAGGCTGGCCGCCTGTTCAATGATAGCGAGGGTTCTCATAACTAGCCCTTCCAGATCTTGTACCTGAGCAGTTGCCTCAACATTGAGAACTAGCTTGTCCGATTCGTGAGGTCAGTGCTGGGTTCTGCTAGAGATCAGGAGATACTCCACCCACCTGTTAGCACTAGAACGCTTGCTGGCATGGGGATTGGGAAGTCTAATCTGGCTCACTAGCGTCGCGCCAGTGCAAGTCACGTGACCCACTTTTATTTATACTTAATACTGCCCGCCCGTTGGAACTCTCAATGACGGTCGGGGAAATGTGTTTTGTGCGTTTCTTGCCACGAAATCAAGGAGATCATTGAGAAACCATGCGAGCACCTATATTGTCGTGACTGTGTTCGACGTCGAAACCAAGTCGATAGCCTTTATAATTTCTAGCATTCCAGTGCAATCACATCATTTGCTCATCAGTTAAGGCACATAGTGTGCAGAGGGGCGAAGGGGGAAAGAGAATGGACAGGCATTTTGTGACTTTGCGGCTCAAGTGTTGCGCGGGGAAACTTCTCCGAGGTTCCCTGGTTGGGATTTTTATTCAAAGCGGCGATCCCTTCTTGCTACGGTGTACGATATCGCACATTCACAGAGAAGCAATGCTTCTAAAGTTGAGATGGGGAGTTCGGTCTTTCTTCGTGGACAATCTGTCGTGTCCCGCAATCATTGGCAGCGACAGACGCACTTCTTCGCTCGATCCAACCTTTACGGTGTAGGCAGCGCTTGCGTCACATTCTCTAGCAGCAGTTCGACTGTTTCCGTCCTGACAGAAATCTAGCCTGGATCAAGTATTAATGAGGACTGTCCACGGGATGAGAAGTTCGTCATTGCCAGAACTCTGTAATAGGGTTAAAAGGTGCTGTTGAAGTACAGTCACTCTCGTCTTCCTCCTCCTACTTCTCGCCGTTGCTACGATAGCGTGGACAAGCACTTCGAGCGAGAGCCGCTATGGGACATTTCTGCTTCCGGATGTCAAAATCAAAGTCCTTGCATAGCGTAATATAATGCCGAACATTGCTGGGGCCAACGGATGAGGGCTGTCCAAAGGCCATTACCAAGTAGCTAGCATGTGGAAGAACGTTTCAACGAATCGACAATGGGTCAATGGCCCAGTGTGAACAGCCTGGTGTGGGACAGTGTGATATCCACAGCATACCCACTTGACAGCGCGGATCAAACCCCTTAAAAGTATAAAGCCTGTTAGTGAAGGACTGATCAATCACAAAGCACTCAAAGACTGAGGGAGAGACCTTTTCAGGTTATCCCCGAACCGGTGGGTGCACTGAATGAGCACATTGAAGGCCATGAAACAAGCTGAGGGACTAAGGGGCTGTCTGGGTGAGCATCAACACCCATCCGTGCCAGCGCGTAAAATGCTTGATAAGCTATGTATCCAGACCCCCTACGTGCTTATGACCTGTGTCACACAAAGAAATTGAGACATGGGGGAGGATTCTACTCCGTGGTATCTGCGTTCATACTGGAGGCTCGAGAAAGGCTTGGTCTTCCCAATACTCAATCCAATGACCTGACAGGCGAATCGGCTTACGAGGACAGGGAGCAGGGACAGCTCTGTCAGGTAGCTAGATGAGTGTATTTCTCCGGCAAGCGTTTCTTGCGAGTGTGCTTAATAGATCCTCCCACATGCCGTGCTCTAGATATACGCATTGTCTTTAATGACAATCTTGAGAGTAGGATTCAGTCTCCTTGGAACCGGTTTGCTCTATCGTAAGGTGGTCGACGGGGATCTGGCGAGGCCCGAGGCCAAGGACTTCGGCGACTCAGTTGGAGACCTCACGCGTCTCCTTGATAGTGAGCTTGTTGCTTCTGTCCTGGTTCTGCTACGGACTTCTTTTTTCTTGGTCTCCTAGGCGGCGATCAGCATCGAAAGTTCCATGTATAGCTTCCCACTCCCACTCACCCTGCTTCTCATCGTACACTGGCTGGTCCTCTTCCGAGTTTCTGTCAGGAGAACGGAACAGTTTCGATTCGGATCCTAGTCGGCCTCTTGCTGGCTAGATTAGCCTGCGCTGGTTAAGGACCATTGTCAGGGGCATTCACGGTGGCCGCAGACTTGAGAGTTTTCGCGGTATATTTGGCCCAGATATCTAGACACTGACATGACAGTAATTCGTGATAGTGTGCTCTATCTGAGAGCCGAGACGACAGAAGCTAGTTTAATGTGGCAACAAAGTAATAATAAGATCCTAGGTTTCGGACTTGTGTTGTCTCGTATCTTCTCTAGGGTCGCGCTGCTCAGTCTATGTCTTGTAAGTATGTCTCCCAGCATATTCTTCTGAGTTCTCATGGCACTTTGTGGAGTGTCGAGTAGGTCACGCAGGCTTTGTATTCGGGTGTTGGCGGTATTGGCAGGCTCAAGAGGGCTAAGGGGGAACGATATCGTCAAAAGATCATCATAATACGGTGGATGGAAGTTGTGAGTGATAGTGACATTGATTGCTATTCTGACCAACGCCTATCAACGCCTGCTCAATGAGCAAAAAAAGTAAAAAAAACCCGCTTTCTTAAGCTGAGATTGTGAAGGTTGCGTTAAACCCTCGAAAATGATGGCTACGTTAAGCCATTGATGTTAAGGTTGCGTTAAACCTACATCGAGGTATCACTATCGTGATCCTCTTTAGGAGTGGGCCCTTGGGACCCGTCCTCTTGTTTTGGGTCGGCTTTTCCCCGACCACGCCCACCATCGCCACCTTGACCACGGCCTTGACCGCGACCAGAGCCACCGCGTTGACCGCCGCGTTGATCGCGGCCTCGACCACGACCAGCGCCACGACCTCGACCGCGGGCCTGAACACGCCCTTGACCGGGCTTGGTGACTCCGCCGTAGCGGTCGCTGTAAGCCAGCGAAAGGAACCGGGTAAAATTGGCCAAGTCATCGGTCGACGACTTGGTGGGGTCGCTGTGGTTTTTGGTCGACTGCTTCTTCGACCCACAGATATTGCAAATTTGCCGACATTTGCCAGCGTGTGCTCTACCACATATGTCGAGCTTTCAAGCTGCTTGTGAGGGCCCTTGTGTTTGCCACATTCAGGGCAGGTCTCATCTTCTCCGACAACGGGCTTGACCGCCTTGGACTTGACCTCTTTGGGCTTGACCTCCCGAGGCTCCGGCAGCACCTCTGCTATAATCAGTAATAGTCCTTACGCATTCACGTCTTTTAGCACTTACGTTCAGCTGCGCGCTCTTCTTCGTGCACGTACCCAACCTTCCCGAAAGGAGCTCTTGGTGGGTCGTTACCATCACCACCGCCGCCAGTGCTGAAGAGCCCGGCCGCAGCTTGTCCTGCCGATTGTTGATCGAGGACGGTAGTCATCTGCGTCCCAGTCAGCTGCTCACGAAATGACAGTAACGAGGGTATTGATGATGCTCAGATGCCTTACTGTGTGTGCTTTGAGATGATAATAGGGGTGTAAATTTGTCTCTTTTTTTGCGCACAAGAATTGAAAGTGAGTCGCGGTGATTGTGGCCTTTTATCACAACAGAAACTCACTAGCGTTCTAGCGTGATCACCTGACCAGCGCGTCTACTATCGAAAAGTTCGGAACAATCATCCGGTTAAAAGCGATAGCGCCTGATGACGTATGTCATCTCTAAAAGGTTGTCGGTAGCTCCATTTCACTTGCTCCACTCGGTTCCTTTAATGATTCTACTTTATCCGTGCTCAGGCGAATTGAGATCGCCTTCGAACCCCTTTTTCTATAGGCCCGCAGAATGCCCAGCGAGTGACACCAGGGGCTTGTGCCGTGTAGAGCAAGCTATCATCAATGCACAATAGAATCGAACTCGACAATTAGTACCCCAAGAATATGAGATTCGATTTCTCGATTTTTTTTTAGAATCGAATTGCTTAAAAATAGTAACTTTTCGACTAAGCTAAACTTATTATAGTAATAAGCTAGCTTCTTTAAGCGATTTAATTTTATTCGATTTCTTGACAATTCGATTCGATTTCAAAGTTGAGATCAAATATCGAACTAACAATTAATCTAGTTTAGATATATTAGAAAAGCAGAAATAAGAAGAACCTTTTACAAAAGAAGAAGCTAGAGACAAATACAAAGCACAAAAAGTATTATAAATTAAAATAAAATCTAATAGAATTACGCTTTAACGTCTTGGCGCTAAGATGCTCTCTACTTATTTAGTCTACTTCGTCTTTTACTTTCTCGAAGACAACTTATTATTACTACAAATATTTTAGCATACATGCTTTATATCTTTAGATCTAAATTAGTTCTTAACAAATAATGGCTTTAACAAGTCGATCTATATCGTCTTTGCGCTTCTATTTACTTATATATTCTTGTCAACTCTTTTACTAGTCTAGTCGATATATTCTCTATAGATTTTATCGCGAAGCAACTTGACTTTATACAACGTGTAGTACGATAGATTCTTATCGAATGCGTTTTGTTTTCGTTGTCTTTGTCGATCTCTTCTTTATTTTCGTTAACGTCTATTGTTTTATTGTTGTTGTTGTTGTCGTCGCATGCAAAAGAGCAAAAGATTTTGAATATATAGATAATTAGATAGAGCTCTAGAGAAAGATACTGCGAAAAAGTCTCTCTTGCGACCAAAATAAACTCTGTTTTGCGATCTTTCTCAACCGTTTATATAATCTTATTAAAGATTGTTAATATTGTTTTATTAAAGATAATATTCTAATAATTAGATCTTGATCTTGTACAAAGTTAAGATATTAGTAACACAAAATTGCGACTTTTATTATAATAGATTTGTATATATCTAGAACTAAAGTTAGAATTTACTAAATGCAAATGTATATAAAGTAGATAGTAGTAGAACTAATTGTTGAAGAACAACAAGAAACGAGCTTTCTTTCTATCTAATAATTGTTATAACGTGCGAGTCTACTTTTCGCTTTCTAACTAGAAAGAAAAGTTGTACAATTTAAAGCTTCTATAGATAGTTGAAATTACGTGCTCTATTATATCTTGAGACGCTAGCGCGTTAATAACGCTATAATATTATAATTATCTTCTCTCTTAGAGCATTAATTCTTAGTAATATAAAAAGTTGTACTAGTTTTATATAAGATAAAAACGTTTATTAAACGTTGATATTACAAGAGTTTATTAAAAATCTTCTTAAATCTCTTTAAGAATTAGAAGAAAAAGAGTCTTTTATTTAATAGAAATTAATTTATACTTTAGTTTAATACAACTTGTAGAACAATATAATAACAACAATAGCAATTTATAATAAATTATTGCTTTGTTGTTGTTGTTTTTGTTAGAATTCTAAATAGAGTTTAAAGTAAAATTAGCGTTGCGCAAGCGTTAAATAAACTATAAATATAAATATTGTTATTTCTCTTTTCTTTTCTTTCTTTCTTCTTATATTCTTCTTAATTGCAATTGCTTTCTTGTTATAAATAAATTGTTACAAAAATAACAATATATAAGATTTATATATATAGTACAAATATTAAATTAATATATTCTTATTTTTATCTTTTAAGAGATTAAGAGATTGAAAGAGTAAGTAATTCTAATATCTTATTGTTTACAAGAACTAACATATTATAGTTTATAGTAATCTCTTATATATAACTTGCATAAGCAAACGTATATACTTTTGCGAAAAGAAAAATACTTGCACTTATTGCAAAATTCTTTATTATGAATTAAATTGTTGTATTATAATATATTTTGTTTGCGTTTACAATATAATAACTACTAATATTTATTAGTTTGTTAAATATTTTTAAGATTAAATAGAAGTTCTTATTGACAAATATTGTAAGATATTCGAAGTTAAAAATATAATTTTTAAATTGATAGAACAATTGTAAAAGAATATTATTCTTAATATAAAAAGTTGACAACACAATAAAGAATTTATTCTATTAATAACAAATTAAACGCAATCTTGTATTTGTGAACTTAAATATAATTTAACTTGCGCTTTAGAGCGTTAAGTTGTGTTCGGATAGAAACTTTAGAAAACAAAAAAGAATTAAAATAACGCTTTTGTTAAGACAAAGAAGTTAATCAATTTTCTTTTTAAGCTTGTGTTAACTATAAGTATTTTCGTCTATGTTTTAATATGTTTTTCTATTTATTTTTTTATCTATTTTAATATATTGTATAGTATATTGATATACATTTAAAATTCGAAGAAAAATAAGAACAAAAACAAGAACAAATTATTAACAAAGATAAAGAAAATAAAGTTAAGACAAGTTATCTTTAAATCTATTGTTAATCTAAATTAAACAGATTTGAGAAATTTTTTTGCAAAATTTTATAATTTTGCGATTAAGTCTCTTTGCAACTCTAAGTTGTTAATAAGATTATTAAATAATAATATTAGATTAATTATCAATTCGATATTCGATTTTAACTTTAAAATTGAATTAAATTATTAAGAAATTAAATAGAATCAAATCGCTTAAAGGAGCTAGCTTATTACTATAATAAATTTAGCTTAGTCGAAAAGTTACTATTTTAAGCAATTCGATTTAAAAAAAAAATCGAGAAATCAAATCTTAATGCTCTCACGTAATATTTTCGATTTCGCGCGATTAATCTAAATAATATAATAAGTGTTTCTTTTACTTTTGTTTGCGCTTTATTTGTTTATATATTTATAAAAAATAAAGAACGCAAAAATATATATAAATAGCAAAATTAAGTTTGCGACAAAAATAATAAAGATTAAGCAAAGCAATTTTTTTGCAATTTAACTTTTAAAAGAGAACGCAAGTGTTTCGAACAACTTCGAAAACTTGTTTATAAATAATTTTGCAAAATTTAATAATTTATTTTTAAATAAGTTTAATAATTTCTTGTAGTTATTTAAGACAAATTCGACAAGTTATTAAGAACTTATTAGTGTGATCGTTGGACTAGATCGGACACTTTTTTTTTTGTTCAACTCGAGGATTCGGACAGACTTCTTCGTTCAACTCGAAGCTATATTAATTAATTGCGTTATGTAGACTGGTTCAATTCGAGTAATTCTTTTTTTGTTTGAAAGCACGCTAAATTCTCTACAAATCAACGTAATTTTAATAAAATACTTATAAAATACAAGAAAGTTATGAATTTTTTAAAATTTAAGAGTTTTAAAGTTAAGCTTCCCGAGCCCAATTACTTAGCGATTCCCTCGCGAAATCGAGTCTGATGGTCAGGCTAGAACTTATTAAGTTGCTACAATATATTGTTGACTAAAAAAGAATAAAACAAATATATTATACTTTTGTATATAAATTTTCTTTATTTAATATTAATAAAATATAATGCAAAAAGTTTAAAGTTATATTTTAAGCATCTATATTAAGAGAAATAGTTTTATTATTCTTAGCATCTTGTATAGCAAAATAAAGAGATCTTTTATTGTAAATTTATTTAAATACAATAACAATACAACAACAATTACGCAATATTCTATCGAACAAACTATTGTTAATATAATTGTTGTTGTTGCAATATGTATTGCGCTAATTCTTTCGTCTTTGCTTGCTATATATTTGCTTTTTAAATTTCTTTCGCAACTTATTAATATTAGCGTGATCGTTAAATCGAATTTTAACTCGATTAAATTGACTCGTTCAATCTTGATTCTAGGATTAGGCAAATTTCCTAGCTTAACAAAGTGAGATGGGCGAAGAATGCGCATCGAGTGTTTAACTCGACCTATTCGATTACGTAATGTTACGTAACGCGCTATTTCAATCGAGTTAACGTGAATTCTGCGCTAGCTCAATCTAGTTAGCGTGAATTTTGCGCTAGCTCAATCGAATTAGCGCATAGATTAAATAAGATAAGATAAGATAAAATAAGATAAGATAAACGAATGTTAACGCGACGAAGTTAGCTTAAATTCTTGACATTGACTCGACAAAACTCGACTCTAAAATTGAGTTCTCGTCTTTATCTTGACTCAATTCTACGAGACTCAAGAGAATAAATTAAATTAAGAAAAAAGTGTTCGACTCGATTTAACGATCACACTAATTAATATTATTAAAAGACTTTTTTCTTAATTATTAATTATATTTCTTGCTTTAGTTTATTTACTTAATTTTATATTATATTTGTGTCTTTAACTTAGTTCTATTTAGAATTTCTTTAATCTTTTATTCGACTTTGTCATTAATAAATTTCGAAGTTTGCAATATTTATTTTGTCTATTTATTGTTAACGCAATACAAATATAACTTCAAAAATAAAATATAAAAAGTGTTATAAATTCGATAGATATTTAATAAGGTAAGACAATAAATTTGTATTTTAATTTTATTTTTAATTCTAAATAATTTAATATACTTGTGCAATATCTTTTTGCTAGATCTCTTTTGCTTCAAATTTCTAATTAAAAATATAATTAATTCTTTTACAATAAAGTTCTTTAATCTATATCTTTTATTGTAGTACTTTGTTTATTTCGCAATAACATTTTTAAGATACTTTGTTAGAACTTTTTTTAAGTTATAAAACTATTTTACGCATTTTTGTATTAATAATATCTTTTCTTTAATAAATAGACTAATCGCGTCGATTTAAGAAATCGAGTTCGATTTAAAAAATCGAATCAAATCTTAACAATTTAATTCGAATCGAATCGAAAGTCTTAGCAATTCGATTTCTAAAGTTAGAATTAACAATTCGATTTAATTTTAAACTTAAAATCGAAAATCGAATTAAAAAATTAAATTAAATTGTCAAGATTTAATACTAATATAAAGAAATTCTAAAATAAATGGTAGAAAATTATATTATATTTTATAATTTTTTAATATAAGATTATCTAATAATGTATTATAACAATGTATTCGAGTTATCTAAATAGTTAAAGTCAAATTATTAATTTAACTTTTTTAGTTAAAGAGTTTGACAATTTCGTTCTACATAGTTTTGTTAAAGATTGTAAAAAAAATTTATTGTATTTTAAGAAAGATTTAAATTCTTAATATTTTAACTCGCAATAATAATAATATATTATTTACAATAAAATTAATAAGAACACAATAATGTTCTTGATAATGTTATTATAAATACTATATTATTATTATTAAAAGTTAAAACGCTCTATTACTAAGTTATCGAGATTTTAATATTTGAGCATACTTTATTTAAATATATATGGAGAATTAATAACTCTAAAGCAATAATATAATTCTCAAAAAGTTAGATATATTACTCGAAAAAAAATTATTAAAACATTAGTTTCATTATAAATTATAATTAATTTGTTTAAAATCTTAGTTGTATATTTTAAATTTAATAATACAATATAGTAATGCAATATAATAATACAATATAATAATACATTATAATATTAATTTATAATAATAAGCTCTCTAAGCTAAGTATGTAAAGTTATTAATTCAAGATCTTAATAATCTTGTTTGCTATACTATTATTTTAAACAATATAATTCGAGTCGCTTTCAATTTTATTATTATTCTTGTTATTCCAATCTTGATTTTTATTGTTTGTATTTTTCTCTTTGCTATTATTATTAGTATTAATAACTTTATAGTAATTATAACTTAACGTTTTAGTATTTTCTTAAATTGTATATCGAATTTCTTAATTATTATTATTCAATATTTAACAATATTGTCAAAATTCTTTATTTTAACATCGATAAAATTAGAAATTTCTCTCTCTTTTGCGTTTTTCGATAACGCAAATTTCTTAACAAAATTGCTATACAAATTAAAAAGATCGACGTTATTAACTTTCTTCAAGTTATTTAAATTATTATAATAAATAACTTATTGTTAAATAATCTTTACAATTAATTTTATAAATATTAAGAAACTTCTATTAATATTAAACTTATTGTTAATACTTAATTGCAATATTAATTAACTTAAGTATAAAAAACAAATAATATATTTAGATAATATATATATTTTGAAAGAAAAACGTTATTATTATATTTCTATTTTTACGTATTGTTTGCGCTTCTTAAGTAATTCTAAATTGCTTTATCTTTTTAATCGCAAACTTCTTCTTTGCTTTTTGTCTAAACTAATTTTCAAAGTATTGTGCTATTAAGTTGTTAGCATTGTGTGTTTTATTGCATTACTTAAAAATATAATTATAAATATCTTGATTAATTCGATGCTTATTAATCTTATCTCTAATATTGTTTTCTATAACTTTATAATTTAACTAAGAGACTTTTATTTAAATAGATATTTTTCGCAACTTCTTAACGTAACATTTGCATTTAATAAATTCTAACTTTAGTTCTAGATATACTTAGATTTGCTATAACAAAAGTCGCAATTTTGTGTTACTTATATCTAGACTTCTCGCAAGATCAAGATTAGATCTAATAGATCTTGTACTATTTGCAAGAATCTAGAAGTTTAAGTCAAGCTTTGCAAAAGACAATCTTGATATCTTCTAATATTGCGCTTGTAGATGCGTTCGTTCTATATAGCAATTATAGTTTACTTGCGTAAAATACGCTCATGTTCTCTTAATCTATTAGATTTGTCTTAAAAATAAAATTTGCTCAAATTGACAAAATCTAATATTTAAATCGAAAAATGTAATAATTTAATTTAATTGTGCAATTAGCAAATAATTGCAAACGTTTGTGCGCATTGCGAATATTAGAACTTTACGCGTCAAAATGTAATTTAACTTAATAGAGATTTTGCAACTTTGTCGAATATAGAGAAAACAAAACAAGTTTTTTAAATAAATTTTGTCTCGACAATACTAATTTGAGTATATAGAATAGATAGATTTGTCAGATGAGCAAAATCTTATAAATATCTTAATCTCTATTAGCTCGATCTATGTAATAGATAGACTAATCGCGTCGAGTCGAGTCATCGAGTTCGAGCCAGGTTCGTGGCTCGCCAAGACCCAATTTGGGTTAGAAATCTTGGCCCAAGTATTTGGGTCGAGTCAAAGGGTAGATATGAAATACTTAGCGTATAACCTGGCCTAGCTCGCCAAAACTCGAAAAATTTAGATTATTTTTGAAAAAGTGCATTAATCAACTTAATCAAGTTGATTAATTTAATTAATTTGTTTATAATATTATATAGTAATGCATTTAGATAATGCATTTGTATGTTATTTGTGCGTTATTATTTTTAAACTATTTTTAGTAATTCAAATAACGCGAATTTTTTTAAAAATAGAAAATCTTGGCATTTTGACGTCATTTTCGATTGCTTGGCGAGTCGATCGAGTCGAGTCAAGAAATCGTTGATCCAAGATCAATTTCGAGTCGAGTCAAGAGATTGATACCAAGTATCTAGGTTGGGCCAGAATGTTGATACCGAAACCTGGCCCGGCGATCAATCTAGTAATAGAATAGAATCTAAATTAATTGCGTCAAAAGCATCTGCGAGGTGTTCGCGCGTTGCAAACATTCGCGAGAAGTAATATATATAGAAAGGCTACAATTATCTCTCCTCCCAAGAATCTCGTCCAAAGATTCAGGGTTATTTCAGGGTTAACCTAGGGTTACGCCAGGGTTACCGAAAAATTCCTGGTGTGTTGCGCACTCAGAGGTCACTTTGAAGACATGATGCTTAGCACGTGCTCAAAGGTCGTCGCGACGACATAGCTATTTTTGGGCGCGTGTTATGTTGCTCACGATAATACACTCACGTCAATTCTCGTGTTATACGTAGGCGCAATCTTGTATTTACGACACTCGTAGCATTCTCGTCTATGCGACTTAACATGTCTAGAACTTGCGCTCACGATCGCTACTAATAAGATTAGAAAAAATCGATCTTGAAGCTTAGACGTGATGCGTCGCATCGGGTCGAAGCACAAGCGCAAACACTATTGTAACAAGACAAAATCTAAATCAACTACGTCAAAAGCATCTACGAGATATTAGCGCGTTGCAAACACTTGTAAGAAGTAATATATATAGAAAGATTACAATCTATCTCTTAAAACGCAAATAAAATCGAGATAATTTTGCGATTGTTACCTTGTTTTCGATACAACTTTTTATTATTATTATTTTATTCTTGTGTGCGATTGCGACTTGCAACACTTTTTAAGTTAATTAATAGTAATTTTATTGTTTATGCAATTTCTTAGCTTAGTTTATTAGTAATGCATATAGATAATGCAATTATATACTAAATTATAAGTATATCTTGATATTTAGTAAAGTACTATAAGATTTAAAATATAAAGATTAATAAAAATCGATAAGATTATAGATAAGATATTAAGAGATAATTTTACAAATTAAAGTAAAAGTTATATGCGTTAGAATTAGAATTATCTCTTACTTCTACTTTTACTTACTTTGAACTTTTTACTTAACACAATTATTATTTCTTTATATTAATATTTATCTAATTTTACTAATAAATAATGCAAGTTTATTTATCTTAATTTCTTTATAATTTATTTTACGTAATCTTGTTGTTAATTGTTAATTTAAGCTTCTATTTTTAAACAATCTTTAACGCGATTTTTAACGCGTTTCTATTAATAAAAGTTCTAAAAATTATTGCGCTTTTCTTTATAAGTTCTTATGTATATATTAATTTAATTAAATTAATATTATTATCTTCGATAACTTGCACAAAGCAAACAAATAATATATGCAAATAATATAATACGTCTTGTTTATAACTAACAAACTTAATTTACTAATTTGAAAGTTTGCTTCAAAGCTCTCTCGCAATAAGATAATTTCTCGTAATTAATTTAAATAAGACAAAAGTACTCAAAGCAAAAGTATTAAAAAAAAGTATTTGTAATGCTAACGTAGACAAAATAATGCGAATAAATAATATATTTTCAATTAATATACTAATATTTTGCAACAAAGAGAACAAAAATAAAAGTCTAGAATTGTCGCACTTCGAAAGATTAAAAAATATTAAAAATCGATTAATTTTCTTATTTCTAAACACTTATTTTAACATTTAATTCGCGAAATACTATACAACAAGATATAAAATTATAATTGTTAAGAGAACAAATATCGCATTTAGAATTTAATCTTAGATATATTTTAAAAAGTTACAAAAACATTTATATGCATTTTTTCTCTAGTAAGTACATTATCTTGTTGTGTTATTATTATAATTATAGAATTTAATTAATATTTTACTTTATATAGACTTAAATCTTGCAACAATTTACATCAAATACGTAACAATTTAGTTTAAGAATTGCTAATTTATTAAGCGTTTAATAAAACAATTCGATTTTTTTTAGTAATAGAAATTTTAAAATAATTCTATGTCTTTTTCAAACAATTATAATATATTCTTTGTATTAATTGTAAATCAAATCTTCGAACTTTAATTATTAACAACTTTTTTTGAACAATCGAAATTATTAAATATATTATTATTAATAAGATTTGTTTGTTTTTATTATAGTTATAATTGCAATATCTTTAATAATATAATATATCTATTAATAAATTTAATTTAGAACAATCTTGAACTTTATTCGAAAAAAATTCTTTTCTTTGTTTATTGTTTAATTATTATTCTTTTTTTGCAATATATATTTTACAATCTAATAACAATCTTCTTCAAATTTAAATTTATAATACAATTATAGTACTTAACTATTATAATTTGTTCGATTGTTTATAAACTTATTTAAAATCGATTTTATTAATATACTTTTCGAACAAAACTAAAAATTTGTTTAATATTTATCGATAACATTAAGTACAAAAGTATATCTCGAGTTATTTGCGTTAATTTAAGAAAATTCGAAGCGTTATCTCTTTAATACTCTTAAATTAAATATTTATTCTTTATAATATTAGTTCGAAAATATCGATTGTTTTTATCTTAAATTAAATAAAAGCGTTAAAATTATTAAAGTAAAAATCTCGCAATAATTGCAATAAATTACAAAAGTATTAGCAAAAAATTATATATATTATTATATTGTTTTATCTTTTTAACAATATTTGCTCTTTATACTTTTGGTTTTAAATTAACAATTAAATTGTAATAATATCGAAAATAGATTTTAAATTCGATTTTGTATTTTGTTTTATAATTAACAATATTATTATTTATTTTCTTATTTTATATCTTGTAAAGACTTAATTTTTGCGTAAAATTTAAAATATTAACAAGATTATATAATATGCTATTAAATTCTTTAATTTTCGAACAATATTTTGCAAACTTTGTTAAAATTTTATTGCAAGCTCTTGTTACAATTTTTGTTAAAAAACAAATATTAATTTTAATTGTTTTTTTTTATATATTCGAGATAATTAAATATTGCATCGAATATTCGAAATCTTAAATAAATGCTTGTATTAGTTATTTATAAAATTATAAGAATATATTTGTAAAAAGAATTTAATATATTGTTAACAAGTAAAATTAATTATTACTTGCTTTTGTCTAATTTAATTTGTTATATTTTTTGATTTTAAAAATATTTCTATATTTAAAAATTAATAAAATTGCGTAATTAATACGTATAACAAAGTATTAAATAATTAAAGTTTTAATAAATACAGATATTTTATACTAGTTTCTGTAATTTTTTTCCGATTTGTTTCTAAAAGACTTTGAAACAAAGCAAATATTAAGTTAAGTTATTAATAGCAATTATAAAAGCGCAAACTTAGATAAAATTTAGCAAATGTATTATTTTTTTGTATTATTTTAAAAAGAAATATCTTTTTAATTACAATAAACAAGCTTGTACTTTTTATAATATTCTAAATTTGTGTATTTTTTAATTGTATAACAATATTGTTAATTATTGCTTTCGATTCTAAAGTTGTAATAAAATTTTAAGTTACTAAACCAATAATATAAATTAAACAAAAAATAAAGTTTTACTATTTGTTTTATTAAAATTCTTGTTAATTTAAAGTTTTTTCAAGTTTGTCTTTTAAAGTATTATTATTGTTCGCGTTATTAATAATAACATTAAGAAGTTTGTTTTTAATCTTAAAAAACTTTAAAAACTTTATAAGCTTTATTATTAATTAACAATCTATATACTTAATATTAAGAGAAGTAAATTTAATAAAATATTTGCGAAATTAAAATGCAATATTAACTTAATATATTAATACTTCTAAGTAAATAATTCTTTAAAAACTAAACTATACATTTAAAGCAATAAAAATACACTAAATATCTTTAAAATTTATCTTAATTTTTTTACGAATTTAATCGAAATTTGAAAAAATTATTTTCGATAATTTTATGCAATCTAGAAGTACTAACTTTGATTAAAGCATTTTTAATAATTTTCGAAAGTAAAAATTATCAATAATTTAAAAAAATAAATTTAAATTTACAAAAATCTTGTATAGTTAATTTTTTTAATTATCTTAAACAAAGAAGAACAACAAATTAATATAATTTTTCTTTTAATAATATATTAATTTTGCATTATTTATTTGCATTATTAATTATAATTTACGCAATTAAAGACTAGATTGATCGCAATTTGAAATTTAGATTTTTTTCGTTCTAAGTAAAAAGTAAAGTAAAGATGTTTCTTTATATTTGCTGTACTTAAATAATTGTAAACAATAAAATAATTCAAAAACTTATAATAACTTTTACAAATAATTTTAGAAAAACTCTTTATAATTGAAGTTACTTAAACAAATTTGTTTCAAAGCTTAAATAATACTTCTATATTTATCTTTTTTGCTTAATATAAATTGACAAGTCTTAATTAAATTTTGTCTAAAATACTCTTGTTAATTGCAATTTGTAATTATTATTCTTGAAATTAAATATTAGTATTTGAACTTTACTTAATATATTTGTTTTTCTTTTTTAATATAAGCAACGAAAAATTGTCTCTAAATTTGTTCAATACTTTGTAAAAAATTCTTTTTCTATTGTTAAAAGTAAAATTGAGAAAATTTTAACTAAATTAACTCGTGAATTAATTAGAACGTAAACTACTAAATAACAAATTGCGCAAAATAGATTTGCAAAAATTATTTTTAATTAAAGATAATAATTCATTTAAAAGCTTTTAAAGAATTAGATATATTGCAAATAAAAGTAATAAAAACAATATTTTTAAATAATATATAAAGAATCTCTTCGAAATAAAATAATAATATAAAATAATAACGTAAGTAACAATTAGATTAAACAAATTATTATAAAATAAAATATAATTATAAACTCAAGAATGTTAAGAGAATCTCTCTAAAATAAAAAAGTAATACAAAATAATAATGCAAACAATAATTAATTCGAATAGATTATTATATAACAATATAAACAAGTCTAATTGTAATTTATTCCGAAGTATATTAAATTATACTTTAATTAAAATTTCAAAGTTATAATAACATAAGTCTAAAAATAGTAATTCTTGACATAATAATTTAATTTTTGATTTCTTAACAATTTAATTCGATTTTAATTTTTGAAATTAAAAATTAACTTAATTCGATTTAAGTTAATTTCAAAATAGTTAAAATTAAATTAATTTTCGATTCGATTTCTAAATAGACTGATCGTCGGGCCAGGTTATGATACCACCCCTCTGGCTCGACCTGGCGCCAAGACCGGGTCGCGACGATTTTTTGAAATCGAATCGCTCAAATTAGTTTAGCGCGCTTCGCGCTAAAGTACTTATAGTAATCGACTAAACTACTTTAAGCGATTCGATTCCTCGAATTTTTTTTGACTCGAGTCTTGGCATTTGCACGCGACATTTCCGGGTTAGCGCGACTAGTTTATTTCTAAAGTTAAATTGTCGATTCGAATTAATTCTAGAAGTTGAAATCGAAAATTAAATTAACAATCAATATATTAATAAAATTGTTCTTAACTTTATAGTAAATCTTTAAATAATAATTGTATATTAAATAGAACAATAAAACTTTAACTAAGATATAATACTTGTTGTTATAAACAAATTTTATTATTAATAATAAATTAATCTATCTTGTCTATTTTGCGTTAATATAAATGCAAAAATAAGAGTTTAATTTTGTTGTTTAATTTTGTTGTTTAATTTTGTTGTTTAATTAAGTTATCTATTTAAGAATAAAAAACAATACTTAATTGTCTTCTAATTTGTGCATAAAAATATATAGCAAACTAGAAGACACTAGTAAAGACAAATTTCTTATTGTTTATTATATTAGTTAATATTTTAAAATATAAAACAATTTTATCGAAAAATACTTTTGTTAACTTTGTGTTACGCTAATACTTTTACAAGAGATATTAAAGAGAAATTTATGCTTTGAAGAGATTTGTAAACGTCTTTAAACATTGTAAGCAATTACTTGATAACAAGAAGTTGCAACTTTGTAATTATAACAATAAGTCAAAACTTAAGATAAGTTAAACACGATTTATAAGAAAGTCGTGTTTAAGATTTATATATTAATAAGATCTCTCTATACTTAAGATACTCAATATATTTAGAATTTAAGCTTACTAAATCTTTTAAATATTTGCTCAATATATTTAGTTATTAAGATTACTAAGTATGCTAAATTTATATATTTATATCTTGTACTACAAAGTTCTAAAAACTTCTTATATTAATCTAGTTTTAGATAGAATTATAATATTATTTCTTTTCTTAAGTGCTTTTGTCTCGAAAGCAATTTTTTTTCTATTATGCTTAAGACATTTGCAAGCTCTATTTGTTAACTTAATGCTATTGCAAAGAGAGAACAAGTAAGTTGTTATATTAAGATGCGTTCTTGCAATTCTTATTTTAATCGAAATATCAAATACTTAATTATTAAGAAATTTTCTCGCTATATCGAATGTAAGCGCTTTGATTAAAAATATAATTTGATCTCTTCAAATAAAAAGATAAACAAGACAATAAATATTATTAAGAAACTAAATAACAAGATTCTCGAATTTTAAATAAGAGTTTATTGTTTAAAAAAGTTTTTGAACTTTGTAATAAAATATTTTTTATATAGACGTACTAAGATCGACTAATTTCAACAATAAAATATAAAATACTAGAAATACTTTGACGTTCTTGAGTAAGTCGAGTTCGTAATTGATTAATCTCTTAATTATCTTAATAAAAAACAATTCGATTTTGACATAATTTAATTTCTTGCTTTTCTTCTTTGTCGTAAGATTTTTAATTAAAAAATAAATTTTATCTCTCTTCTTTAGTTAAAATGTTGTTTTTCGTTTTTTGTTCTAATATTTGATCAACTTCTTTTGCATTTTCGAGATGTTATTATGTATCTTTTTTAGTATAGTTACTCTTTCGATAATTAATTAAGTTAATAAATACTTTCGCTCTTCTTTAAAGAGATTTAATTCTTTGTTATAATTGACGAAGAATAAAGTTATCTTAGTAATATTTAAAATTTTTGCATTTAGTGCTAGTTGCGTTATAAATAAAAGTAATACTTAATTGTTTTAAGTATTGTTAATATAATATCGCAAATATTGCTTAAGACTTTGATTTGTTCTTTTTATTTAATTATTCGTAATCAAGTAATAGACAATAGATATTCGAAATCTTGTTTCTAATATTAATATAAGTATCTTTCAATAGTTAAACGTAAAGAGCTTGTCTTTGTTACTAATTAATTCTTTAAGTATATTATGATATTATATAGATTGATTTAATACAATATATTTTAGTTGTTTTGCTATAAACTTTTTCTTGCATGCGATAATATATAAATACTTAATAAGTTTGTCAATTATTATTAGTATTAAATTATATTCATCTTTAATTGCTAAGTTTGTCAACTTAAGCAACTTAATAATAAAGTTTATTGTAACTTTATCTTATAACAATTTAGATAATTTCTAATATTAAATCTTGTTATAGTTCTCATATATATTATGTTTGTTTTGCTAACAACTAAGATATTGTTTAATATATATCTTAATAGCTTGTCTTATTTAAAGAAATCAATAATGTTAACGTAAAAGTTAAAAGATTTTGATTACTTTTAAGTACTTTTGTAATAATTTATTATAGTGTTTCTTTATATATTCGTCGATTTTGTTAATAGATATTTGAATTTTTTTTTCTTGATTAAAAACTCTTTCTTGTCGTCTCTAAATATTCGTAAGATAGCATTTAGCTTGTATTCGTTTGCTAATAATAATTCGTTTTTGTTAATTTTAAGTAGTGTAATTGTTGAATTAAATCAAATACTTTTTTCTTAACTTAATTTATTCTCTTGATTCTTGTAGAAATAAGTTAGAATCAAGACGTGAACTTAATTTTAAGATCGAATTTTGTCGAGTTAATATCAAGAATTTAAGCTAACTTCGTCGTATTAGTATTTGCTTATTTTATTTTATTTTATCTTATTTAATCTATGCGCTAATTCGATTAAGCTAGCGCAAAATTCACGCTAATTAAATTGAACTAGCGTAGAAGTCACGCTAACTTAATTGAGCTAGCGTAGAAGTCACGCTAACTTAATTGAGCTAGCGCGTTACGTAACGTTATATGATCGAATAAGTTAAATTAAATACTTGACGCGCATTCTTTGCTCGTCTTATCTTGTTAAGCTAGGAAATTTGTTTAATCTTAGAATTAAGATTGAACAAGTTAACTCGATTAAATTGAAACTTAATTCGACAATTACGTTAATTTTAAGTATATTGTAATTAAACGATTTCTTTGTTTTTATATAATTATTTCTTTTGCTAAGTGCGTTTGCTTTATTATTATTTTTGTCTAATATACATTGTATCTTGAACTTGTATTGTTCGAGTTATTTTAATTATTGCATTTGTTTTTTGTTACATTATTTAATAATAATAAAATATAGAAGATTTTTATAATTTGTAAGAATCGTAAGTTTTAATAATTCTTCGATATATATTTTTTATAATTTTAAGAAAATTACAATAGCAAGTAGTTTTTTGTCGTAAATATTATAATTTTGTTCGACTAATAAAAGTTTTTTCGAGAAATATATTATTAAGTCTTATATATTTTTATGCTTTTAATTAAAGTATATATTGATAATTAAATCTAATACGTCAATTTTAATTTTGTTTAACAATCGTAAATTGCATATTTTTAATATTAATTTCTTTAAACATTTTAACTTAAGATTTTAAAATAATTTCTTTTTTGTTAATTTTTATATTTATAACGTCTTCTTTTTTGTAAAATTTGTCAATAATATTGCGTTAACAAAGTAATTTTTAATAAATTTCTTGTTGTAATTTATATAATCTAGAAAGAATTAAACTTTTTTAACGTTAATAAATAATTTTTAGTTTTTAATTGTTTGTAGTTTTTCGAGATTTATGCGTACTTTATGTTGTTTAACAATAAATTCAAAAAATCAACTTCTTTTTAATAAAACTCGCATTTCTTTAATTTAAAATATAGATTTTTTCTATTTAAATTTTTTAGTACTTTAAAAATATAATTTACATATTTTTTCAAAATATTTGAGTAAATTATAATATTGTTCAAGTATACTATAACAAATCGATTAAAATATTGTTGTAAAATATTATTAATTATTTCTTAATATATTGTCGAAGCATTGGTAAATTCGAATAACATTATTGTATATTTGTATAATTTATATCGTATACAAAAAGCTATCTTTTACTTCTTCTTTGTTTTTATTCTAATTTAATTGTACGTTTCTTATAAACTTAATTTAATAAAGTACTTTGCTTCGAACAATTGATTTTAAAGATTACTAATATTAAATAATAAATATCGATTTTTTATTGTAATATTGTTTAACTTTTAATAGTTAATATATAAACAAAAATTTTTGTTCTTTTTAAATACAAAGAGAATCGAGTATTTTGTTAATAATTGAAATTTTTTAATAAATTTTATTTTTTATTTTTTGCTAGATATTTGTAAAGCGTTTTTAATATTTTTTTAAATAAACATATATAAGTTTAAATATAAATTGCTTGTTTAATTCAAGTTTAATCTTATAATTTTACAATTAATATTTAGATAAAATCTCGATTTTTTTTTCTTTCTAAAATAGATATTCTTAATTGTTGTATATTTGTAATACGTACTTTAGCGATTCTCTTATTATATTAAATAGTTTAAAACTCTTAAAAGATTTGCAATTTTTTTTACTTATTTTAACTTTGTAATTTAATTAATCTTTGTTAATAATTGTCAAGTTAAACTTTATTAAATTGTTTTTTTGCAAAAATACAAACTCGCTATTTGCGATCGAATTTCGATTTAATCTTTTATCTATTATCGAACGCTATTAATGCGTAAATTAAATATAAATTGCGTAATTATATTGCGCGAATTTAAGTATTTATGTATTTTAGTTAACTTTTAAATTGTGTTGCTTTAATTAAGACATTTTAAGAACAATATCGTAAGTAATTATTTTTACTATATTAAAAATTAGTTTCTCGTAATATTGCTAAATAGCTATTAATAATAATTTTGTTTCTTTGTTTCTTTGTTATTTCTTGCAAGTAATAAGTTTTTATTTATAATTATTAGATTGTAAGTGTTAAACTTTTTTCGAATAAAATATTCTTTTCTCTTTGCAAGAACTCTAATTATAAAATTATTTATTGTATCAAAATTAATTATTATTGTAAGTCAATAATTGTTAATCTTAACTAATATAATAGAACATTATATATGCGTTGTTAAGTTTAGTTGTTGCTATTAAACTAATATATTGCATTTCTTTAATATACTCTTTAATCTTTATTAAGAAATTTGAACTTTTTCTTGTTTCTATATTGTAACTTCTACTTCAAGCGTTTGTTTGCGCTAAGTTTTCTTTTGTTGCTAAATTATTAACTTTAACTATCTAAAAAACTAATTAACTTTGTTCTTTTCTTCTAAATAAATCTAGCATAAATTGTTATAATACATTGTTTAATTAAAATTTGTATATGCTATAAAATTTAATTGTTTTATAATAATATCAAGTATATTCTTTTTTATAATAATATTGCTTTCTAGTTTTCTCTTGTATTTGTTTACGATCTTCGATAAATTAACTTAAATCTCGAGATAATTTGTAATATCTTCTATATATTCGTGAAAGTTCTTTTAGTTATACTTTTTGTTTAAGTCAATAATTAAATTATAAGATTTAATAATCTTTAAAGTACTTAATTAACTTTTTGCATAAATGCGAATATCTTGTTTAATAATATTTTATCTAGAACTTTTTATAATTAATTTAAATTCTTTATTAAATAATAATTGTTGTTCGATTTAGTTTTAAGAATGTTTGTCTTTGTATTAATTTGCTCTTTAATATCATTTTAATTATCGAATATCTCTCTTAATATAATATTAATTTGTCAACGATTTATTAAGTTTTGTAATCGACAATTTCTTGCAAAGTAACTCGATTTATTATATAAATATGTTACGCTAATACTTTCTACGAAGATATTAGAGAGAATTATGTTATTAAAGAGATTTGTAGACGTCTTTAGGCAATGCAAGCAATCACTTGATAATAAGAGATTGCAACTTTAGTAGTCGTAACAATAAGTTAAGACTTAAAATAAATTGAACACGATTTATAAAAAAGTCGCGTTCCTAGTTTCTATATACTAAGAAAATATAGATTGCTCGCCTTGTTCGTTCGTCGAACATAACGAACATAATTGCTCGCAATGTTCGCTCATCAAACATGTTAAACATTATGCTTAAAATGTTCGCTTCTTAAGCATGTCGAACATAATAGCAAGTTCATTCTTAAGACGTAGAACTTAAACCACTAGTATAGCTTTAATAAGCTCGTAACATTTTTTTTTTTTTAAAGTTTTCGTCTTGAAACTCAATGTCTTCTTATCATGCCTTCAAGAAAAATTAATACTAGAAATTTCTCTCTTTGTAAAAAAGATCTTTTCGACGCTCTAGAACTTGTGTTTTTAGCAATGCGTTCTTGTCGCAATTGTGCGATGTCTAGTAAGACTTGTTGTGTGAATAATGATTCTAAGAAGTGCGTGAAGTGTGTGCGATCTAATCGTGATTATAATTTGACTATTTTTTCTACTTCAATAAAACGAATTCATGAGAAACGAATGCGCTTAAAGAAAGAAGTGCGCGAAGCGTATACTAAGCTAAGTCGATTAAAAAAAAAACTTAATTTCTTAGAGAATAAGAAGAAAGAAATGATCGTAACGAAGTGAAAGAATATTGATAATCTAGAGATAAACGAAGCACACTTCATCAAGTTCGTTGCGAAGATTTCTAAGTTGTTGTTTAATGTGTCGTTCGAATAGTTTCAACTTCCAACTAATTGGAATTGAGCTATTGTTTTTTTGCCTAACTTTGATGAAACTTTCTTAGAAGATTTCAACAACGATTAAGATTCTTTTTCGACTTTTATGTGTTCTTCGAGATAAAGTATTTCTTTCACTTGACGAGATACTTCTAACCTTTCTATCGTAGAATTTCCTCAACCTCATATTGTTTCTCTTTCTATGAATGGAAATAAAATGTGTTCTATAAAGACGTGATTGAATCTACTAATTTCAACAATGAGATATAAAATATTGAAAATATTATAGCGTTCTTAGGTAAGTCGAGCTCGTAATTAACTAGTTTCTTAGTCTTCTTAACGAGAAACGATTCAACTTTAACATAATTCAATTTTTTACTTAACTTTCTTGTTCTAAGATTTTTCGTAAAAAGATATATTTTATCTCTTTTCTTTAGTTAAGATGTCGTTTTTCGTTTCTTGTTCTAATACTTGATCAACTTCTTTTGCATTTTCGAAATGTTGTCGTATATTGTTTTCAATGTCGCTACTCTTTCGATAATTGATTAAGCTAATAGATGTTTTCGCTCTTTCTCGAAGAGATTAAGTTCTTTGTTATAGTTAACGAAGAATAAAGTTATTTTAGTGATATTCGAAATCTTTGCATTTAGCGCTAGTTGAATCATAAATAGAAGTAATACTCAATTGTTATAAGTATTGTTGACGTAGTATCTTAGATATTGCTTCAAACTCTAGTTTGTTCGCTTTGTTTAATTATTCGTGATCGAATAATAGGCAATAAACATTCTAAGTCTTGTTTCTAACATTAATAGAAACGTCTTCTAATAGTTAGACGTAAAGAGCTTGTCTCTATTACTAGTTAATCCTTTAAGTATATTATGATATCGTATAAGTCGATTCAATACAATGTATCTTAATTGTTCTACTATAAACTTCTCTTTGCATGCGATAATATATAAGTACTTGATAAGTTTGTTAATCATTACTAGTATCGAATTATATTTGTCTTCAATTGCTAGATTCGTCGACTTGAGCAACTTAATAATAAAGTTTATCGTAACTTCATTCCATAACGATTCAAGTAATTTCTAATATTGAATTTCGTCATAGCTCGCATGTGTATTATATTTGTTTTGCTAACAACTAAGGCATCGTTTAATGTATGCCTTAATAACTTGTCTCATCTAGAGAAACTAACAATGCTAGCGTAAAAGCTAAAGAGTTTTGGTTACTTCTAAGTGTTTTTGCAATAATTTATCATGATGTTCTTCTATATATTCGTCGATTTTGTCGATAGATATCTAGAGTTTTTCTTTCTTTATTGAAAACTCTTTTATATCGTCTCTAAGTATTTGTAAGATAACATTTAGTTTGTGCTTGTTAACTAATAGTGATTCGCCGTTATTAATCTTAAGTATGTTGTGATTAAACGATTTATTCGTTTTTATATAATTACTTCTTTTGCTAAGTGCGTCTACTCTATCGTTGTCTTTGTCTAATGTATATTGTATTTTAAACTTGTATTGTTTAAGTCGTTCTAATTATCGCATTTGTCTTCTATTAAGTTGTTTAATAGTAATAAAGTGTAAAAGATTCTTGTGATCTATAAGAATCGTAAGTTCTAATAATTCTTCGATATATACTCTTCATAACTTTAGAAATGCTACAATAGCGAGTAGCTTCTTGTCGTAAATGTCATAATTCTATTTAACTAGCGAGAGTTTTCTCGAGAGATATGTTATTAAGTGTTATATGTCTTTATGCTTTTAGCTAAAGCATGCATTTATAACTAGATCTAATGTATCGATTTCAATTCTACTTAATAATCGTAAATCTTACATTTTTAGTATTAGTTTTTTTAAGCATTTTAGCTTAAGATTCTTAAATGATTTCTCTTCTATTAATTCTTATACTTATGACGTATTCTTTTTCGTAAAATTCGTCAATAATATTGCATTAGCGAAGTAGTTTTTAATGAATTTTTTGTTATAATTTATGAAATCTAAAAAGAATTAAACTTTCTTAACGTTAATAGATGATTTTTATTCTTTAATTGCTCGTAGTTTTTCGAGATTTATGCGTATTTCATGTCGTTTAACGACAAATTCAAGAAAGTCAACTTCTTTTTAATAAAACTCGCATTTCTTTAGTTTAAGATGTAGATTTCTTCTATTTAGACATTCTAATATTTTGAAAACATAATTTACATATTTTTTCAAAGTATTTAAGTAAATCATAATGTCGTTCAAGTATGTTATGATAAATTGATTCAAATATTGTTGTAATGCATTATTGATTATTTTCTAACACGTTGTCGAGGCGTTCGTGAGCTCAAATGACATTATTGTGTATTTGTATAATCTATATCGTATACGAAAAGCTATTTTCCACTTTTTCTCTATCTTTATTCTAATCTAGTTATACGCTTTTTGTAAGTCTAGTTTGATGAAGTACTTTGCTTCGAACAATTAATTCTAAAGTTCGCTAATGTTAAGTAGTAAGTATTGATTTTTTATCGTAATATTATTTAGCTTTCGATAATCGACACATAGACGAAGAATTTCGTTCTTTTTAGATACAAAGAGGATCAAGTATTCTATCTATAATTGAAATTTTTTAACAAATTCTTTTTTTTCATTTTTTGCCAAGTATTCGCGAAGTGTTTTTAGCTTTTTTTTGAATAAAACATATATAAGTTTAAACGTAAGTTGCTTGTCTAGTTTAAGTTTGATCTTGTAATTTTACAATTAATGTTTAAATAAAATCTTGATCGTTTTCTCTTCCTAGAATAGATTCTCCCAACTATTGTATATTCGTAATATGTGCTTTAGCGATTTTCTCGTTGTATTAAATAGTTTAGAACTCTTAGAAGATTCGCAATTTTCTTCACTTACTTTAATTTTGTGATTTAGCTAATCTTTGTTAATGCTTATCGAGTCGAACTTTATTAAATCATTCTTTTGCGAGAATGTAAGCTCGCTACTTGCGATCGAGTTTCAACTTAATCTTTTATCTATTATCGAACGCTATTGATGCGTAGATTAAATGTGAATTGCGTGATCACATCGTGCGAATCTAAATACTTGTGTATTTTAGTCAACTTCTAGATTGTGTTGCTTTAATCAAGACATTTCTAGTACAATATTATGAGTAATTATTCCCACTATATTAAAGATTAGTTTCTCGTGATGTTGCTAAATAGCTATCAATAGTAGTTTCGTTTCTTTATTCACTCTTTTATTTTCTACGAGTAATGAGTTTTTATCTACAACTACTAAGTTGTAAGCGTCAAGTTTCTTCTAAGTAGAATACTCTTCTCTCTCTACAAGAGCTCTAGTTATAAAATTACTTGTTGCATCAAAATTAATCATTGCAATAAGTTAACAATCATTGATTTTAACTAGTGTGATAAAACATCGTGCGTGCGCTATTAAGTTTAGTTGCTATTGTTGGGCTAACATATTGCATTTCTCTAGTATGCCCTTGATTAAGAAATTTGAACTTTTCTCTACTTTTATGCTATGACTTCTACTTCAAACGCCTGTCTACGCTAAGCTTCCTTTTGTTGCTAGATTGCTAACTTTGACTTTTTAGAAAACTAGTTGACTTCGTTCTTTTCTTCTAGGTGAGTCTAGCATAAGTCGTCGTAGCAAGCTGTTCAACTAAGGCTTGCGTGTGCTATAAGATTTAGTTGTTTCATAATAATGTCAAGTATGTTCTTTTCTATAGTGACATTGCTTTCTAGCTTCTTCTCGCATTTGTTTATAATCTTCGATGAACTAACTAAAGTCTTAAAATGATTCGTGATATCTTCTATGTAATCGTAAAAGTTCTTTTAGTCGTACTCTTCGTCTAAGTCGATAACTAGACTATAAGATTTAATAATCTTCTAGAGTGCTTAATTAATCTTCTACGTAAATGCGAGTGCCTTATCTAATGATGTTTTATTTAGAACTTTCTATAATTGATCTAGGTTCTTCATTAGATAATAATTGTCGTTCGATTTAGTCTTGAGAGTGTTCGTCTCTATGTCAATTTGCTTTCTAATGTCGTTTTAGCTATCGAATTTTTCTCTTAACATAACATTGATCTATCGACGATTTATTAAGTTTCGTGATTGACAATCTCTTGCGAAGTGACTCAATTTGTCACATAAATAACACGTTTTTTAGAATTTATTATCTTGCTTTCCTCTAAAGTTCTTCTTTTTGCGTCGTTAGATAAAATCTAATTTCATAGATGTAGGCTCACGATAGTCTAGATTACTATACTTCTAATTGAAACGAAATTCTTTCTAATAATATTCGATCGTTGATTCAAAGAAGGTTCTTGCTCTTTCGTGAGACTAATTGTATCGCTTTTTCATAGCTTTTTCATACAATTTGTCGTTGAAATCGATAACTACTTCAATAAGATCGAACATGTCGCTAATAGATTTGTCATCACGCATAATTTCGTTCTTAAGATTGTCTTTAAAATCTCGTCGAAACATTGTTATAAGTGCGACATCGTCTCATTTAATAAGATTGATATACTTTTAGAATTTTGCTACGTATTTCGTTGCAAAAGTTCGTTAAATTAGATGCTAAATAACTCTTTTCGCAATTTGTTTCTCGTTAAATGTTTTAAAGATTTTTTGAAGCTCTCTCTTAAAGTTGTCGAAGTTCGTGAACATCGCACGAGAATTTTCGTCATAATTTTTCAAATACTTGCGTAAGTTTAACTTGAGTTAATGTTAGACTCTTTCTCTAAGAAATGTGAATGCAAAAATCGTCTTCTTGTTCGCTAAAACAAGATAAAAGATGAAATAAATATTTATCTACATAAGCTAGTCCTCTAGGTCAATTCGATCTTCATGATAGACGTTAAACTTGTTAATTCTTATCTTGTTATCTTTATTAACAAAGAATCGACGTGATGTTGTTAAGCTATTGCTCGAGATAGAGACGCGTTAATCTAATATAGACATTCTTAAAGTGTTCAAAGTGTTACGCTAATACTTTTCACGAAAATATTAAAAAGAATTATGCTATTGAAAAGATTTGTAAACGTCATCAAACAATGTAAGCAATCATTTGATAACAAGAGATTGCAACTTTAGTAGTTGTAACAATAAATCAAAACTTAAGATAAGTTGAACACGATTTATAAAAAAGTCGCGTTTCTAGTTTCTATATACTAAGAAAATATAGATTGTTCGCCTTGTTCGTTTGTCGAACATAGCGAACATAATTGCTCGCAATGTTCGCTCATCAAACATGTTAAACATTATGCTTAGAATGCTCGCTCCTTAAGCATGTCGAACATAATAGTAGGTTCATCCTTAGAGCGTAGAACTTAAACCACTAGTATAGCTTTAATAAGCTCGTAACAAAATAATACGTTTTTTGAAATTTGTTATTTTACTTTTCTCTAGAATTTTTTCTTTGCGTCGTTGAATAAAATTTAATTTTATAAATATAGACTTACAATAATTTAAGTTATTGTACTTCTAATTAGAACAAAATTTTCTTTGCTAATATTCGATTGTTAACTTAAAGAAGATTTTTGCTCTTTTATAAAATTAATTGTATTGCTTTTTTATAATTCTCTTATATAGTTTGTTGTTAAAATCGATAACTATTTCGATAAAATTAAACATATTGTTAATAAATTTGTTATCGCGCATAATTTTGTTCTTAAGATTGTTTTTAAAATCTTGTTAAAACATTATTATAAGTGCGATATTATTTTACTTACTAAGATTAATATACTTTTGAAATTTTGTTGCGTAATCTATTGCAAAAATTCATTAGATTAAATATTAAATTACTTTTTTTACAATTTGTTTTTTGTTAAATATTTCGAAAATTCTTCGAAGCTCTTTCTTGAAATTGTTGAAGTTCGTAAATATTGCACAAGAATTTTCGTTATAATTTTTTAAATATTTGCGTAAATTTGACTTAAGTTAATGTTAAACTCTTTCTTTAAGAAATGTTAATGCAAAGATTGTCTTCTAATTTGTTAAAACAACATAAAAGATAAAATAAATATTTATTTGCATAAATTAGTTCTTCAAATTGATACGATCTTTATAATAGACGTTAAGTTTATTAATTCTTATCTTGTCGTCTTTATTAAACGTTAATTGACGTAATATTGTTAAGCTAATACTCGAAATAAAGACGCGTTAATCTAATATAGACATTCTTAGAATATTTAAAATATTACGCTAATACTTTTACAAGAAGTATTAGAAAGAGATTTATATTTTAAAAAGATTTATAAACATTTTTAAACAATATAAACAATTACTTAATAATAAGAAATTGCAACTTTATAATCGTAATAATAAGTTAAAACTTAAAATAAATCAAACACAATTTATAAAAAAGTTGTATTTAAAATCTATATACTAATAAGATTTTTTTATATTTAGAATGCTTAGTATGTTTAAAATCTAAGCTTACTAAGTTTTCTAAATATTTACTTAATATATTTAGTTGTCAAGATTACTAAGTATGCTAAATCTATATATACTTATATCTTGTACTACAAAGTTCTAAGAACTTCTTATACTAATCTAGTTCTAGATAGAATTGTAACACTTTGCAATATTAATTTTAATAATTATAAATATATATTTAATTATTTTTGTACAATAATTAATTATTACAAAGATTAAGTTATATATAACTTTATAATATTTGTTTAACAACAAATTTATTACAAAGTTTATAGTAATTTCTTTTATAAATTTTTTGTAACAAATAAAAATCAAAGTTTATTATATAACTTATAATGAGAAACTTTAATATATTAACAAATATTATATATTTTAATATATATTTTTACTTGCTTTGCGCAAACAAATTAGAAATATTTTCTTTAAAATAAATTTAGAATTTTCTTGATCTTAAAGTATTTTGTCAAAAAATTATTATAATTTTTGCGAATTAACTTTTTTTTTAACAATTGCATTCTCTAGAATATAAAGCAATCTATTATATTTAACAAGACTTTCTTAATCTAAAGTTTATACCTTTTGTTAATAACAAAACAACTTTTGAATCTAAATACAAATCTTCTTAATTTAAGTATTTTTAACTTAAAAACTCTTAATTAAGAATTCTATTAATTTCTAAGATTTTTTACACAATTTCTTTAGCATATTTTTAATTACTTTTCTTGAAATAACATATAGAAACTACTTTCTAGTACTAGGAAGGCTAGAAAGAGATAGCTTGGTAGTTGCTTTAAGTAGCTCGAGTATCGTGCAAAATTCAATTGATTAATAGAACTAAGTTTCGAAGAATTCTAGCGCCAAAACGTATCGAGAGTACAGCCCATCTTTGCGAGTTCTTGCGAGACAACGAATGTAAATTAGGCCTAAAGCTTATCACTCTTCTTCTTTAACTCTTTTAGTTCTTCTACTTCTATTAGTGAAGCAAAACTTCATTCGTATTGTTTGCGCGCATCGTTATTATCTTTCTAGTCACTCAATTGCAACTATCTGCTTATTATTGATAGCATAAGACTAGCACAACGCAAAAAGATTAAACTATCTTCGAGCTTCTACATTTAACAAAGCGCACAACTTGTCACAAAAGAGAAAACCAAGCGAAAGGATTTCGACAATACGACAAAGAGTCTCGAATCGATATTAAGAAAGTGGAAGTAATAATTCGTTCTTTATCGAATCTTGCGATGCTATTATTAACGAATTATCATCTAGGTTTTGCAACAAACTTGAGTACAATTCTCGAACTTTCCTCAAAGACGCACAAGTATTAGACATCAAAATATTCTAAAAATAAACAATGAATCACTACAACAAGATCAATGTGATCTTAAGTTTATAAATCTATTGACGAATCCTAAGAATGCATGCTCTTAACGTCGCTAATCAAGATTTCGATTCTCGTAAAAGACGAGATATACGCAATGTGAGATGTTATTTTTTGCGAGTTTCAAAACTCTCACGTTAACATTGCGACTCTACTAGTACATCGATTTGCTTATCGACGAGTATAGTCTTCGCGTTCTCTCGAAAAAGAAATCAATTATTAGTTTCGACGATCTCTATCTTCTTCTATACACACACTAGGTGTTCGATGATTCGACGTTCAAGAATGAGCGATAACGAGTTCAAGCTATTATCGATTTACTTACGATCGCTTTCTTCGATTGTCGATCATGCTTCTTATTTAATACTTGAGTCAAGTTTGACGATTCTAATAACTCGAACGTACTTATTGACGAAATCGTGATCGTCATAGTTTCTAAATTAAGAAGAAATACGAAAGATGTTTATATGAACGAAATGAACGATTCGAAGAGCAATAGTAATAATAATACTAGAAAGTCTATCAATGTCACTAGCGAAGTCGACGACGACTTAGATAATAACAACGATAGCGATTTCGACTCGTCTTGTGACTACATTGAGGATTGCAAGACTAATGATAATTGTTATGTAGAACTCGAAGAAACTCGATCGTTCCTATATTGTCATTTCTTCATTAGCATTATTGTTAATCAAATTGCTAAGAAGTCTAATCTAGTCTTCATGAAGACGATTCTTCTTCACATTAAAGAAGAAGATAACAATTCGCGAACGTAAGCAAACCTGTACGTCGCGTTTCCCCTTCTCTTTTCCTGCTAATTCGTTGTTAACCTATATATTCTTTTAGAAAAACTTTGTTTATTGGCGAAGAAGAAAACGATTCGCTGTTCTCGCTTCTTGATCATTTTATATCTTTGACAATGTACGATGACGCTTTCGAAGCTACGTTCGCGAAGAACGTGAAGAATATATTTTGGGTACAAATATTGCTCAACAAGAAGAGCTTGACGTTGAAATGAAAAAGTAGAGTTCTAAATCTTCTAGTTTTTCGAGAGCTATTGCGCGTTGCAAGTGGAGTGGGCACATCGTCAACAACATCGCTACGAGCTAGTACGTGAATTCGTTATTTTAAACGTCTTGATTAACGAGTAGACTTCGAATAGTCTTTCACTTAGTATGAGCTTCGACGTAAACTCCTAAATGTTGTCAACAATACGTTTGCTCATAAACTCTCGCTTTTGATTCGCTTCTTAAGCGTTGTTTATTCGCTAATTACATGCGCGTTTAACAAACAACGTTCTCGCTTCGATGCGAGATTAACTCTTTGATTATCAACAAGAAGCGATCAATTACTATCTAGATTAAGAGGTTCGATTCGACATTAAGTTTTGCTATCTTGAGAGACCATTCAATGAGATGATTCAAAAGATGATTAGGCTTGCCAATTTGACGATCGATGCGAACGCGTCGACGAAGCTGTTATTCGAGCAAACGACCAAGTTGAGACAACACTCTTGAGTGGTTCAACTTGACCAACGAAACAAGGCGCTTACGTCGCAAATTCACAACGCAAGATACAAGACTATTAGCGAAGTCAAAGAAACGAGTCTTTATAAAAAGAAGAAAAAGGTCGAAGCTAAATTAAGTTGTCTAAAAATCAAATTGCGAAATCGCATTATTTTGCAATCCCATAAACAACACTTTCGAAAGACTAACACTCAAGCCTTTGACGCTTAGTTTTTCGCAATCATAGGTGTTTCCACGATCGCATCAAACATCCAACTCACGACGTCGATCAAGTACAATATCCTCGAACGAGCTAAGGTCGTTTAACTTATTTGTAGTCTCGACGATGGTCTAAGCGATCGAGATAAGCTTCGACGAAGACTTTAGGTCATCGAAGCCAAAGCGACTTTATGCGATCGACGAGAAACCCAGCGCCGCGATCGTCCCAAAATCATCGTCAAACAACAAGAGTCGAAGGGGGCGATGAATGAGTCGAAGGAGGACGAAAAGAAAGATTTCTCCATGATTTGTCGACCCACCCAATGCCTGTTCTGCTTGGGTGATGAAATGCTACCCTACTCCCATCGAATCTTCGAGTACTTCAAATCGAACAAGATGATGAACGAGGCTAAGCAGCACCTAAAAAGATTCGCCTCAAAGGATTAGGTCTCATGCCCGCATTCACAATGCAAAGCAGCAGGGCTGGTCTTGCCCAGCGTGATCGCTTTCAAAAATCATATTGCGATCTTGCACAAAATCCTTTTGCGAGCGTAGGCCCGATCCACATTGCCTGTACGGAGGGTGACCAAAAGTCCTGGCACACGCTAGTAGCGCCATTATTATGGTCAACTGGAGATCGCCGAAACGATCCCTAAAGGTTGTTATCCAAATCTCCCCTATCCCTCCAAACGAACATCAAATCGATTCGCCAGACCCCATTTTCCACAATCCCTACAAGGCCACACTCAAGAATGGAGATGTATGGGCAGTGGACACCACCGAGCGACACTCGATTTCAACCCTGGGCCTCGTGTGAGTCGTTGCAGGCTTCTACCCCCGCCGAAGGACTAGAATCACGTGATCAAGGTGAGAAAGATTTGGCACCCCTTTGAGACCCCATCACCCAGAAAATGACCAGAAATATTCTCTGTGGAAAAGAGAAATCAAAAGGAAGAATTGACGAAAAAATCAGTCGAAGGTCTAAAACATCGATGGCTACTATCATTAATGCAATTCACATATTAATGCAACCACTAATGGCATGAATCCTAGGATTGCTACTCATAACCCTAATCTTTGCACTAAAACCACTAGCGATTGCATTCATGAGTGGGCTGCATTAATAGACGAAAGCGAGTACAGTCAAAGCTCGACTGCTCTTGCATTCCCCTTGCACTGCCTAACCAAGGGGCCTAGCGCCATCGGAAATGGGCTTCGTGTTATCTATTTTAAGGACACCATCATACACGTCGCACATCGCATGACCAACGCATGACCAAGGGCGACGCGATTCCCACGTCGTCGAAATCTTGCTAGCTATTTAATAGCATCCAAGTTCCCTCCTCTCCAAGCCACAATATAAACATTCATCATACAAACCTCTCACAAGCATCTTGTGTTTCAGATTCTTAAGGCTCCTCGAGCTCCAGTTGCGAGATGAATTCAAACCAATCGAGCCTAAAGACACCATTGAGAGCTAGCTTATTAGATTTACCTCTCGAGCTCCGCATCATAATATACGAATACTACCTTCGGAATGCTGGGCCCATAAGTCTTGCCAAAGTAAGACGACGATTTATTGGAGAGCCAACATCAATGATTGCCTTACTATCTGTTAGCAAAGTCATCAATGCAGAAGCTACGCCAATTTTTTACGACAAGAATATATGGTTGATGGTGGATTGAGGCCTGCTTGACATCGATCCTTGCTCTCGACTTTGACAAAAGTATGCCCCACACTTTCGTCGCATTTCTATTCATGTTAAGGATAGAGACGCATTGGAAGACCTACGAATGCACATTAAGCACGACTACTCCAAGACTTTTGAAGGCAAGGCGTTTATTGCTCGATTGATCGGAGATATATTGAGTGTTGCGTCCACGAAGAAGTGTCTTAGCAGAAAGATTGCGCTGGCCATGAAGTTGTCGAATTTGAAATCTTTCAGGATTGTCTTTCTCCGCGAGCTTGAGAACTAGTATTTGTCATGTCGAACTCATGTACTGGAACACGTTATGGAAACTATTAGAGAACAAGCTTACGCGATACTCGAAGAAGACCCAATGCGCACGTGGAAACTCGACTGTTTGGCCTCGATTAACTGGGAAGAGCAAGAGATTTTGCATAGACTTGATGACATGGCTGCCCAACTTACCTGGACATTTCGTACGACGAGACGTCTCGTATACAGATATTTTTGATCATCTAATGGTGGAAGGTCGAACATAGTGCCAACTATTGTTAGAGATAAGGCTGTCCTACCCATTTGAGCTATGTAGAACTTTTTCCGAACATCATCTTGTTTGCGACCACGCGAATCTTTACTGCTGCAAACTCGGAACACCACGTCGTCTACGTCGTATAAGCGTGAGCCACTCTTTTCGACTCTAGTAACTCTAAGATCTAGGCTGAACAGACAAGCCAACTATCTTGTTGAACTAAGTGTGTTCGTGAAGAATTGATGTTAAGAATTATCGGGCCCATGTAATCGCGACAAGGCAGGATTGCGATAAATAAAGAGAGGAACTTCCGAGCGCAGTGGTGAGATGGCAGGAGGTCATATGATTGCCTCGGCCTCCATCCGCGAGAACTCCGTAAAGCACGCCAACTATCCGGGCCGTGTTTTCGCCAAGCGAACAGAAACATGCCGACCCAGAGGGGCTTGGCATCACGTCTAAGAACGAGACATTATAGGCAACGAGGGTTTCAGCAAAACCGCGCGTTAAAGACCGCGCTTGCCTTTCATATCTATACCAAATACCAATCTCAATCTATAAAGTATCCATGGACCTTTGAGCTTGATGGAACAACCAAGTCAAATTGCCATGCATCAAATATTGATATGCGCACCTAGAGCGACCCCCAGAAATAGGACCCAGACTTTGTGCGCCACCATACCCGGAGCAGCCCCCCGGAATTGCGACCGTGGGATCTCAACCACAGCGATACAAACAACAACGTCGTGCTGCCCAAGATGTTACCTCCCGTCAATCACTCACTGGGGCTCGAAAGTCATTGGCGTACAGTAAAATGTGTCGTTCATTACCATCCACCGAGTTGACCTGTGACGGACTCTGTTCGAGGAAGCTGAAGCTTGCGGTGTTGCAAATTTCTCTGGATATCGCTAGTAGATAAGAAGTAATAAACATAAAATTCTATTTTCGCTTGTTCCGCGAAGATGATATCCTCATCAACAATACATCGCTGTCGTTAAAATTGTCTCTCCATGAGCTCAATAAGCGGACCATCTGCAAACCCTATAATCCAATCATTGAATTGGTACTCATCTTCCCTCTTCCTGCCTTTCGGCATGTCCTCATGACCGCCACCCGTTACCTTCCCACCCGCAGCTCTTACATCATAGCGGTACACCAAATGGAACAACGCAAGCTGTATCCCAAAATACGCCACCGTCTGTCCAGGGCACATACGCGGGCCTTTCAGGAACGGATGAAATGCCGCCTGCATGCGACGATCTTGCGGCTGCTGCAGCCAGCGGTCGGGATCGTATGCAAAGGGGTCGGGATAGATGTCTGGATCGTGATGCAGTGCGTAGAAGCTAGTGCCAACCGTCATACCCCTAGGCACGTGTATGCCGTCGATGGTAATGCCGCCTTGCATCACCTCACGGGGGACGCTGCTGGCTTTGGGCGGGGAAAGGCGCATGGTTTCATCAACGCAGGCACGGAGGTAGCGGAGGGAGCTGAGCGTGGAATCGTTGATCTGTTCTGCTAATGTGACGCTGGAGCGTATCTCTTTCGCAGCCTTGTCGAAGACGGCGGGGTTCTTGAGCCAATAGAAGATTGTTGCGGTGACGGTGAGGCGCACGGCGTCGCTACCTGCGGCTATTAACAGCGAGCTGTCGGCTCGGAGCTCATACTTGCTATAGAGGTTGACACTGATTAGGTACTGGAAGATATCCGAGCTTTTCAAGCCAGCACCGTCCTCAACATGCAACCTCTTTGCTCGGCTTGCAAACATCTCCTCCGCAAAGCTACCGTAGATCTGCGTATCGACGGCTGTCTGCATGCGCAACAAAGAAGGCAAATTCGAGCCCAGGAACCATCGCCAGAACCGCACAACCGGAGCGTAGCCAGCCCAGTAGAGGAAAATGCTCGTGCTTCTGAGGCAGCCAGGAACCCAGCGGTACTCCGGGCTCTGTAGCATGTCGAGAGACTTCCCGAAAGCGATAGTACCGATGAGATCGAAGCTATACCAGCTAGCCACCGTGCTGATCTCGACAGGTGCCGTCCAAACTTGCTTCCCCTTTTCTGCTCTCATTGGAATATGAGAGTAGCTTCCTGCTATATCTGCGAATTTTCGGGCAACCTGGTCGATGCTTCGGAAGGCTTGTTCTCTGGCTGGCAGCGCCCGGTTGAGCACTTTACGCCGTGCCGCATGCTCTTCGTTGTTGGCTGTCATCTGCACGCTTCTGCCGCCCTCCGCTCCCCCATCGAGAAGTCCATAGAACTCGTCGCCTTTGAAGACGTTTGATTCTCTAGCATGGATTTTCTGAAGGGCCGAGAGGGAGCTGAACGTTATCTGCTGCCAAGATTAGTCACGCCTTTTATCGAGCGACGCGCGTTTGAGCCTTGAGAGCCCATCTGCAACACTGACCGCATTCGGAGCACTCCTGATTACACTACCTATGTTTTCGCAGTCAGCCGATTTACCGAAGTGAGCCAAGCCGGTGTTGAGGATGCAGCTGGAACGATACCATAATTCTCATGCGCTTCTCGTTCTCTCAAATGGCGATCCCCTTTGTAACACTGCCATATACGCGGTACACCAGATATTCTCTGCGCCAGAGGGCCAGGAATGCGAGCTAGAGGATGGAAGAATAAACGATATATGGCCAAAAACCCAAGCTAAGATCTCATCAGTATGGGTACTTTTGACATACTGTTGGTTTGCGCCTACGTAGAGAGCCACAGATGACGCCAGGGCGACAGCGGTCAGGGTGATGCTTGGCGTTGAATACATCTTATTGACCTTGATTAGTGCAGATGAAAGAACAACACTTGATCATATGCATGGACGATTGGATGCACTCGAAGAGAGGTGTAGCACTCAACCAAGTACGACATTGGAGACGCGAAGCAGGAGGAGGGGACATCATATGCGGGTTTCTCATGGCATATGCGCCTTCGTAGTAGCTCTCCCAACTGCATAATAATGCGGTGCAAGAAAGCTGCACCGCTTTGTCACACTTGACTAGCGAAGGCTTGCAGCGCTAATGTACGTCGCCTGCATTAAGCTCAATGTACAATAAGTTGTTCTTTCAGATATCCCGCGCTTCCATTGTCTTGTTATCGCGGGCCCTGGCGTTTATCTCTGCGCATTTGCCAGAGTGTCAAACCGAGCTTCGCGCCAAAGGACCAGCTTGCCAAGGTCGAAGACTTGGCGACCTATTTCACGACTTACACATCTAATGCATAGTGGCATTGTATGAGTCTAGGGGGGCTCTTCCAGTGTATTACTGCCACGAAGAGATATTTAGTTCGATACCGAGGCTTGAGCACCGCTTATGAAAGCGAAGGCGCTGTAATTGCTTGAGAGGACTCTACTTCTCAAGTCTTGATGCAGACAATCGATTCTGTTACGCCTGGAACAGAAATAGTTGATCCTTGAAAAGAGGAATAAGAGATCGCAGTATCTCTCCACCAGCGGTGAGGACAGTTTCATTACTGTCTACATGGACCCCCAATGGGCCGCGAAGTGCGAAATCACACTGCGACAGAACATTGCAATATGTCCGGAGGTGTACTTCCTATTAGGTCAGTGGAGTCTTCACTTCCCAGAATACAGACTCATGGTAGTCCCGGGTGATGTAACACACTACTACAGCACGTTGACCTCTTGGCAATTGCCGTATCAGTCAATTCGTAATGAAAACTCGACCGTTTGGTGAATAACATTATCACTGCCTTGATCACTGCCAGCTCTGTCCTGTGCTGCTCCTATCGGGCCGCACGGGCCTTGTACTTTCGTCTCCGATCTCCCGTATCCTCCATGCAACGCTGAGAACAACTGCCGCTGAGAGTCCTCGCTCGCCCTTTGCGGTCGCGCCGCTGTAGTTGAACGGGCGGCTTCATTCTTTAAGAAACGCTGTTTCAATCTGGTGTTGGAAACTTGTCCAAAATGGCGTGAAGATGACTTGTATCGGCCGCCGTTACTGAGCTCGAAGTCGTTGGCGTTGGTGATTTGTATCCCGCCGGATTGAAGGCTACCCCAGAATTGTTGCGAACGTGGTACGATTGCGCAAATAACTGAGAAGAAGGTTACAAGGATCTCCCAGACGCTTTGAGTCGCGCGCTCCCAAGTCTTATCCGTGGTACGCTGCGTACGTGGGATAGCAATCATTTGACCAATAGCAACAAAGGGAACACTACCATGAATTAGCTCGATACTCCTCACAATGGCACGCTCGACGCGAAAGTCCTTTGAAGCCTCAGAGGGATCAGACTCACATCAATCTCGAGGACAGGAGAAGCATAATCCGGATTTTTCTCTCATATGGCATCTTTAGTGCCCAGATCAGATGCAACGGAGCAAATGCCAGCCAGACGTCAGTCGCCATATTCAATGCTATCACCGCATACTGCATGATTCCACTTTTTGGACATGCATCGGCAGCCAGACCCATGAGTTTCCATGCCGGTTGTGGACACTGAAAAGCCAGCAGGAGCAGGCAGATTGCGCCCCAAATCCCAGCCACGAGAAGAGAAACTTTGAAGCTCCAAAACGATCGGCCACCGCTATTCGACTCGATACGCCAGCCAAGGCCGACACTGGAAAGCTTTGCGGCCCACATCGCCATTATGCCAAGGAGTTGCGCTGCGTAAACCAACTAATCGCAATGTCAATGCTTCCCAATTGTAATCCGAGCGGAGAAGTCAAGAGGAGTGCGATACCTGAAACGTCTGAGTGACACTTTGCGAAGATTGACCAGCCTGATGAGTGCCAAGGCCTGGTGAAACAGCTTTCGCGTAAAGCACATAAGCTGCGATCGAAAATACCTGGTTGTACATTTATGAGCTTAACTATTTTTTGATCCGCACGATCCAAGATCTGATTGGCATGAACTCACAGAGGCAGAAGCCGCGCCTGCATCGTCGAAAGAGAACTTGGTCTCAGATTTCCTTTCTATGCAGAAACGCACCACACCAGCACAGATTGTGTACACGATCAAGGTGTATGATGTGATGACTGTGCTTGCCCCTCGATGCTCAGAATCCATTGGAAAGTACGGGGCATAGGAGTCTGCCATGTTGGCGGCTCCTCACTGTAAGCTGGCAGATCGCATAGTGTAGACTGCGGTTGAGGAAACAAGACAGTGAGGTGCAGTTGAAGTAATACATGGTTCTTCCACGTTACGAAAGACAATAATCGTAATCTGGGGCATCCTTCAATGCTGGTTGTGGCAAGACCTTCTTGGCAAGGGACATGCGTGAAAACCGGTCTCCCGGTCTCCCCGATAGATAGGAGAGCAATCTGGCGAATCAAAATGTATTCTCCTCGAGCCATCGATTTCTAGTCCGGATGAGGATCCCCAGGCGCCTAGCGGGAAGTCCAGTCATCGGACCGATCTCCCATCCGTACATAGAGGAGTATTAGACCTTGATAGACTCTAAGACGACTAGATGAACGCAGATCGCCTCGAAAAGCGTAAGACGTAACGAGGTTTAAATTTGGTACTTCGTATTAGGGGGGTTGAATGTTAGCGTGACAAGGCTTTATTTTGCCCGGTTCTCACGTATGCGGCAGGTTAATTGTTAGCGTGACAGGGTTTATTCGCCCAGAAACCCCCGTTCGTACCTAACAATTAATATGCCGCATACGAAGTACGAAGTACATTCCGCTACGGGTTGCGCGGGGACGTGAAGCTGCGGGGGATGAGATCAGTATCCCAATGAACCGGTGCCGTTAGCAATCGAACCTACGACTAATTCTCATGACGGACCCGGTGGACAGCGGGCGGAGTGTGTGTCCCCCACTCTAAATCCGCGGAGACTTCCCGGACAGCCGTAGTGCTACGACACCAACCCACGAGGGGGGATGCTATATCTTAGTGCGAAGCGAGCACGACCGGCAAAAAGCTACAACCCTTGTGGTGTCCCTTAGACTGTCCACCCCTCGAATCGGATATTTCATGGCTGGGGTCTAGACTTAGCCGAGGAACAGATTCTTCGAACCTTTGGTCAAAGCCGTCGTTTAGCCTCACACTAATGTATAGCGCGCCTTTTAATGAATAGCTACAGGGTCGGCACGCACGCACCGGAGCTTTCATAGATAATGATGCACACCCATCATTTACCGCATCGCTTACTAGCGATAATTACCGTAAATGACGATAAATGAAAATCCTCATTTACGGTCAGTGACGCACTAGGGGATGGGACTATTAATAGTATATCTGATGCTTTACAACGGTAAATAGTTATCAAATTTGGAGGTTTGCTGCCACCGAACGAAGCTCCTTCTGTTTGACACGAAAGAGGAAGGCGCTAAGCCTATTTGGGTACTCTCCCACTAGGCCTCATGTTACTAGCGCGTCATTTACACTTACCGTCAGTAATCAATGCTTACCGGTAATTAGCTATCACTATTCGTGGACCACTTTCGAAGCTGTCAGGATTTCAATACTTCATAGCAGTACAAACTCAAGGCCATGGGGTTGAAGTCTGCTGCAGAGACCTTCATTGGGGTAGCCCGAAGTCAGGCTTGGCAATCACACTTTGGCATTGCGCTACTGTAAGCCACATCCCTGTCCACGGTTTGTTATCGACAACCTCTGCAATAATAACCTGTCGTGAGGGGCGTCTGCAACTCCTGCAACTTAGGATATTAGCTGATGTAGAGCAGCATCTCCATGCATGCTAGCTGGCGACTCTTGCAGCATGAGAGAGATCGTCGCGACGGACGTTTCTAATTGCCAGAAGATGTGTTCCATGTTTTGCCATGCCTTCAAGCGCAATCCCAGATCATCTTGCCGTGGGAACGCTCTCTCATTTCCTTCAACCCTTCCTCGTACGGCTGCAGGCCAATTGGCAAGAGTCCCTCCACCAAGATGGCAAACGAAAAGTATTTCGAGATGACGGTAGCCGAGGGATCGGACCCTTCGATCGACTCAAAAGCGCCCCACACCGAGCAGAGGGATAAAATTATTTTTCACCAAATCGAGAGTCACAGCTCTGCTAAAGGCCTGATCGAGGTACGTGAGCCGCAAAGTTCGGGTATACGACATTGATTTGCAATTGACTATCGCGTCTTAGGGGTACATCCAACTCCTTGCCATTACCAACTTTGGCTTCACTCTGCAAGCAGCATGGGAAGCTTCGGGCCTCTCTATCCAGTTCAGCCTGCTCAATGGCGGCCCAGCATCGTTGCTCTATGGCAGTCTGCTGGCTGGCTGTGGATCTTGCCTTATTGCATTGTCACTCGCAGAAATGGCATCCATGTGAGTCAACAATGGATTCGCTCTCGCATTTCGCGGTGCAGCTATGCTAACTTGTGTCAGTGACCCGGTCGTAGGTGCTCAATACCGCTGGTCCGCGCAATTCGCTCCAATATGGCCACGTTTCTGGGGCTTGTTCCAAGGCTGGATGACCGTCTTCGCCTGGGTTACAGCTACGGCTGCCTCGCCTGCCTATCTCGCCCAGGGCGCCCAAGCTCTCATAGCACTCAACAACCCCGGTTATGTCCCTCATTCATGGCATACCACACTACTGATGTGTGCTTTTGTCATCCCTCCTGTCGCGGCCAACCTGTGGTTTAAGAAGATCCTCAATCCGATGGAGACGATCGGCGCGATCGGACACGGGGCGTTCTGGATCGTGACGATGATCACGCTCGGTGTCGCAGGCGCGAGAAGCTCCAACTCATTTGTCTGGGGAACGTTGACGAACGATCGAAGCGGCTGGACTCAGCCAGGTGTGGCTTTCGGCATTGGCTTGCTACCGATTGCGTTTCCACTAACTTGCTTCGACGGAGTCCTGCACATGAGTAAGCGAGCCCTGATTCTTTGAGGCGTGACCTGAGACTAATTAGAATGCGTTGCAGGCAAGGAAGTGAAGAAACCCAAAACCAACGTCCCTCGTGCTATGGTCTTCGCCGTGGTTCTCAATAGCATCGTACAATTTGTGTGGCTCCTCGTTGTCTTATACCGCTTCGGCGATCCCGACGTTGTCGCCAACGCGCCCGGCGGCCTGGCCATCATCGGCGTGTACATTAATGCCACGCATTCAAGAGCCGTAACGACGCTTTTTGTTATCTTCCATATGGTCATCCTCTTCATCTCGCTCTTCAACATCTTTGCATCTGTTGCGCGATTGACGTGGGCGTTCAGCCAGAACAACGGTCTGCCGTTGTCTAAGTACTTCTCATTCGTGCGTGGCCCCTTTCCCTACGAAAGAGATATGAGTAGGCTGTTAACGAACTCCCAACCGCAGGTCTCAATCCGCTGGCATATGCCAATCCGCGCCCTCATGCTCGTCGCCATCATCTGCTGTCTCCTGTCCATCATCAACATCGGCAGCACAACAGCATTTAACGCGCTCATTTCACTGCCTCTCATCGCCCTGTACATCAGCTACGTTATCCCTATCGCCTTCCTACTGCTCCGCAAACTCCGGGGCCGCACGCCTGAGCTGGGTCCGTTCAATCTAGGTCGATGGGGCATAGCTGTGAATTCGATCGCTGTTCTGTATATTGTATACGTGCTCTCCTTTGTGGCTTTGCCGACTATCATGCCGGTGTCCGCTAGTAATATGAATTATGCGGGTCCGCTGGTTCTGGCAGTGGCGGTGCTTGCGCTTGGTGATTGGGTCGTGAGTGGCAGGAAGAGGTTTAAGATCCCTGACGTTCCGGTGGTCTTTTGAAGAAGGGAAAACCCGCCGGAGGTAAGGTAAAGACGCCTGCGCACTTTGGACGAGTAGTCAAGTTATGACATCCGATGGCGGGTAAGGGTATACAGGCTGTGCAGCTTCTGTGAAGGTTCCAGCTGGCGGCTTACTTTCTAGTAGTCCTCGCTCAAGGACTAGACTATCTCCATGTCCACGATTTTGTTTCGGATTATATTACAACCCACGGCTTTCCAAACTTGGGTCCTTCTAGAATTTCTGATTCACGGATTATAGGGTCTGCAAATTTGAGGATTGTTTATCTGAGTATCCGCGTAGACGTGACTCCTGGCGTACCACTGATGTGTGAGAAATCGCCCGTGGCATACACAGCTATCGAGGAAGGACAAACAGTAATTACAAGCCTGGTTGTGTGGGGAAATATACGCGCCCGGAGTGAGTAGGCCCGCAGATGACAATCCTATAAGCGATACAGCCATCTTTCTTGCCTCTACTCAGTCATTCCTCCCTGTGGGGGCCACAACCACCAGGAGCCAATATGAGGACGTCCAGAGGTATGTAAGTTCATCTTGGCTTTTCAAGTCGCGAAGGTTGTGCAGCGTGAGGCTCCAGACCTCCGGAGGGAAAGAAAAGTTGGTCGGTGTTAGTAGACATTGATGCAATCACCAATTGTTTTACTAACAGGAACCCCAAACAAACGACAAGCCGCTACAAGCGCTGACGTGTCCGTTCGTCATTAGGAGCTGGCATTTTAGTTACAACGACAGTAGCGAACAAGAGTTGATCCCGAATCCACTCTTCATCTAAAGCCCAATCGGCGGAGATTTGTGACTCATCCTACGTTCTTGGCTAACTGCGGGGTCAAAGTAGGCGTTAAATTCAGTACCGCTCATTCTGCCAAGACTTTTCGCGCCGTTGGCCACACCATCTTCTATCAGGCCCCTCCTGCAACTCTCCTGCTGTTTCACACCAGCGACTACATAAAGACCTGCCACCTCATTCCAATCGACATGGCCTGCGGTCAAGCAAAGTCAATTACCAAGAATAAGCTGCGACAGCCTCCAGAACTAAAGGATCAAGGTAATGTATTCCGGGTTTGTATATCAGCTGTCTGAGCTGATCAACTGTAGGGAAGCGGCCTCAAGGCATCAAGAAACAACAAGTCGTTCGCAAAAGCGCACGCCCGATAGGAAACCTTCGCAAGCAATTCACATCCAAAAGTAATTACATCCAAGTATAGACACCTCTCTTCCCTTCAGCAAGCAACATCCCCGAGGGCAGAAAAGTATGTGCCTTCATTGCCTTTATTACCATGTCGTAGCGCTAACCTGTTCGAGACACCACAGCGCTCGCAAACCCTCAACAAATCGTCCACGTCCTCTCGAAAACGAAAACAAGGGCCAGAAGAACAAGAAGCTAAACATCCCTCTCCTCGAATTCGAGATCAGCCTTCTTCGAAGCGAGTTCGAGCTGAGCCTTTGAGTTGTGCTAAAGAGGAATAACATTCGAGGACGACAAGTGACATCAATGAGAACAGCCTCGATCCTCTCCAATATTGGATTCAGAACGAAAGGTGGCGTAAGGAGTACTTTGAACAAGATAGCCAGGTTAGGGAAGATTTCGAAAGGGGCAAGTCTTCGGAAGAATTGGAACAAAGGGATTGGTTACAAGAGTATTGTTTGAGAGAGCCGTTGACGCCAATGCACGATTTTCACCACTTACAACATCTGTTTGCGAGGAAGAGATTCTCATCTTCCCTTCGTCGTAAGAATTCGAAATCTAGCCTTCAGACACCCAGCGATCAACTGCCACGTGAAGTCAAAAGTGCTCAATACTGTACTGTAGAGTATAAAATTGATCTAGAGGAAAAGGGTAGCTACATGCGCGAGTTCGATGATAATGATATCCCAAAGGATATCAAGACTTTCTGCAAGAACCTACTGGAAACGACCCAAACGCTTTCTCAAGATTCTTTATTCCGCGATAGTGTGACCGTCGGGTCGGGTTTCAACCCGATCGGGTTGACCCGCCCAACCCTGACCCTGGGGTCAGGCAAATTTCCTAGCCCAACAGGGTGGGGCGGGCGAAGAATGCGCGCCGAGTGTCCAACCCGACCCACCCGATCATGTGACGTCACGTGACGCGCTAACCCGATTGGACTAGCGCGTAAATTAGATAAGATAAGATAAGCGGATGCTAACGCGACGAAGTTAGCTTGGGATCTTGGCATTGGCCCGACGAAACCCGACCCTGGGGTCGGGTTCGCGCCTTAACCCTGGCCCAACCCTACGGGGCCCAAGAGGGTGGGTCGGGTTGAGAAAAAAGTGTCCGACCCGACCCAACGGTCACACTATTCCGCGATGATTTATATAAAAAGACTTGTGAAAAGATCCAAAATCGGAATAGGCTATGGTCATTCGAGACATCGGATGGCTAATTGTCTCTTTAGCCCAAACTTTAGCCACATACGACGCCATGCACCTCAATCATCTGTATGAATGCGTCAACGAAGGCTAAAACAATGTAATCCCTTTTCATGATACTCGTTCGCAATTCGACTACTTCGTGAGATTTGATCGATCTGCGTTCACGAAGGAACAACTCAAAAAGCTTGAGCCTTTTGTGGGCGAGATCGACTCCAAGGCTCTCACCTACTTCATGGCCACAACGCGAATGTACTTTCCCTTCTTGACCTGCGAGATCAAGTGCGACGCGACAGCGCTAAACGTCGTCGATCGACAGAACGCGCACAGCATGATCGTCGTCGTAAGAGCTCTTGTCGAACTTTTTAGATCAATGAAGCGCGAGAAAGAGCTTGACCAAGAGATCCTCGCCTTTTCCATCTCGCACGATCATACCTTCGTGAGGATCTATGGCCATTACCCAATAATCAAAGAGGACAAGACTATCTTCTATCGCCATTCAATCCATAAGTTCGACTTCACGGCCCTAGATGGCAAGAAAAAATAGATCGCCTACAAATTCACCAAGAACGTGTACGATACTTGAATGTCGATTCAACACAAAAGAATTTGCTCGACCATTGATGATTTGCCAGCCAATATCGATTTTGATTTTTCTCAATTTGCTTCTTTCTCCTAACCTATATCCCAGAGTTCGCAGCAATCAAATGCCGAATCTATAATAAGCGAAGATGATGGCTAGTTGAACCTTCTAGCCTCGCAAGAAGTCACGCCAACCACTTCCTTTACCCAAACAACCGAGCGAGTATCTAAGAAGCCAAGAAATCAACGGGCTGCCGAGCAGCAACGTTGAAACATCAGACGCAGAAAGCCTCATGAGTTCAAGCGTAGCGATATCGAAGCAAGGGTTGCGTTTTAATTGTCATTGGATGACTTGACGCGTGCCATTTAACTAGTCGCATGGCGACAACGGCCGCCCAATAGTGAGTCTGGTATACATGACTGGAGAAGTTTGATCAATCTTTGGGTGGTCTGAATTGTGGGTTTATAAAGTTGGCCAAGAGGTACGAAGTGCTGCTCCAGTCTTGTTATCTCTGCCATTCAGTGAGCGCTGCAGAGGAAAATGTCGTGTGGGGATGATCAACACCTAAGATCTGACTTCGTAGACGTATACATTGTTCCAAAAGGTTGACGGCCTTTGCATTCCGGCCTTGCGCTTTCCAGATAAAGGCGTGATGGGCCATGCCGGTCAGCGTGGAGGGATGCTCCTCGCTCAGCACCCTCTTTGTTGTCTCCAGTACCGCCACCTGCAGCTCCTCAGCTTCCTTCCAGTGTCCTTGGTTCGCATAGTGGGTGGAAAGCATCGTTTTACTTATAAAGTACGCTAACCGCGAGGCAATCGTTAGCTGACATATGGGGTCAATCAGCCGACGAGGTAATCGTTGGCCAATTAGTCCGCCTCACCATGGGCGTGAGTAGATATCAGAGTCTCCAAAGTAGGAGACAAGACTGCCCAAGGCATTTGGAGGAAAGTGCAAAATGTATCAGAATGCCACAATGACTGCAGAATAGAACAAGTTTTTGTGGTTCTCTTCCAACCTTGACAATGCCGAACGCTCTTGTCGTCATAGCTTATGGAGACCGCTCTTTTCGCATGACTTTCCACCAACTACCAGACCATGCAGCTCTTCTTCTGACCAGACGTAGTTGCCATTTTGTGCCAGAATAATTAACTCTAACCCTTCCTGGCTTGATGTTTTGATTTCTGCGCTGCACTGGCCCCCGGTTAGGTATTCGGCTCATGCTGTATTGCCGGCTCTACGCTCTCTGCCTTCCCTGACTTCGCGTCCTCTTCTTGTTCTCCTTGGCTGATTTGCTGGCACAGAGCATGGCTGACTTCATTAACCATCGGTCTGAAGTGCTACTCATACGACATTCTCGATCTGCAGACAGATCCCCTCGCCAATCCCTAGAGCGCGTTGGGTTATCTCAATATTCCAAAGGATGTATGGACTCGATATTTCGGTGAGTGCTGTACAATCGAGCAGTTGAGTATGATGTTCAGGTAGCATGGAACGAGGTGAAGGGTGGTGGGATTGACTAAGACTGGTAAGATAAAGGTAAGCTGACAAATTTAGGATCCTCGCGCGAAGGGTCACATACCAAAAGCAATACGAACAGATCAACTTCCAAGCAAACCGCATAGTAGCTGATTGCATGCCAGGAAGAACGATGTGTTACCATGGTCGTAGGTCTAACCCCTTTCGGACACCGAAACAACCTAGCCCGTCGCGTTCAGCGACGTCTCAATCCTCAGTCAGACACCCTTACTGCGAAGCAACATACGACGTTGTATTGGCACATCCGGGGATCCAGATTTAGTCTACACTTGGTCCTAACAAAGATTCGACTTCATGGAAGGTGAGCGCGGCCATTGCTTCTCAGACCCTCCAAAATATAAACTAACTTTCTCTGTGCACAATGTTAAGATGGACTCCAATGGTTCGAATCAGTCGCACCTTCCTCACAAGCGTATGAAGATGCGATCAAACGACGATGGAAACGACATGAAATCCCTTCCGAAATGCAATGGGCCTAAAATTCAGCCTTTTTAGAATTCAAATACGACTATTGAATTCAAAGATCTCATTAGTAAGAGTGATCTAACGAATTCATCTGTTGAACTTGGAGGACATGCGCATGTATTCGAAATCTCGATACAATCCAAGACGTACGCGTTGAAAATTGTAAGATAGCGATCGTGGCATAATTTTAAGAGATGCTAATTGTATGTTAGTTCAAATTCTATGATGACTTAGACGATTGTACAACTTTGTTTGTTTGTCAACGCCAAATTTTCTTCATTGCTTTAATTCGCGATTATATAAATTCGTTTTTCAATAAATGTCGCACTTACGAACGATTAATTAAGAAGAATATTAACGAAATAGTCGCGATTCGTTGTTACGATTATTTGATAATTCTAGCCAACAAAGAGAACAAGCTAAGAGAACGCTTTGGAGTTACGAGTTGAAATCGTTCGAACGAAGAATACTTAGAGTCAACTTCAAGAAAACAATCATTTCGTGCTATCGTAAAAGATCTAATTATCGAGGATGTTTCTTTTACTGCAAGGATTGCTAAGAAAATACTGCTTGATTTGCGAAGAATGCGCAACTTCGAAGTCTATAACATGAACATCTAAGCTCGCAATTACAAAGATGAACGTCTAGTTAACTTTAACGTCGCGATAATTACATCTCATTATTTGTTTGTTATTAAATCTACTTGGCGCAAAGAAGACTATTAGTATAATGACTTAAGATCTTTCGATTACATGTTGGACGAAGCGAGAATTGTAACATTAAATAGAGCAACGCCAAATCAAGAGTGTTTAAGTAAGCTTAGACCAAGAGACAACAAAGATAGAGTAATAAAGTAGACGTCGATTCGACGACGCAAAGCAATCGAAAGAGAGATTGAAAGCTTGACGAAGAGTAGAAGAATTGTGACAACTCTCCAATGATTGCAGAAATGGCGAGCTCACGAAAGCGAGACGCTGGAGTTGACGCTACGATAGATGGAAAAACTATGAAGAAAGGAAAGACGAGAGATGAGATGATGTCTAGTTAGAAAGACTTTCTGCGAAACGATAGCTATTTACTACATCACAAGCATTTCTTAATGTTGTCAAAATAAAATCAATGACAAAGTAGTAGTTGCGCTCAATATAGACGCTTGAAAGCTATTCTCTCTAGTAAAATCGTTCTTGGAAGAGAGTTTCTTTCTACTTCTTAACTCTTAATGTTCGCTCAATCTCATCTTATGTGTCGCGTTTCTTAACTCTTAATGTTCGTCTAACTTCATCTCTTATGTGTTGCTATGATACAAACGCAATAAAATTTGCTCATAGTTATCGTGCTTCAAGCTTGAACTCATTTATCATTGATGTTCTTGATTCACTTTCCATTCGCAATGCATTCGTCACAGGGAACTTTCTTCGTAGTTATCTTAATGCTATTGTTTGACTCATATTTTTCACACTTATTCTTGCACGAGATCTTAAAGTCTAGAGAGTCGATCTTATTCTTATAGAGCATCTTGCTCTAACTTATTAATCACACATTTTATCCTAATCATTGCATATAAGCAAGCTATTAGTTAAAGGTTAGCGAATAGACGACGTATCACGAAAGTTAAGTATAAATCTGCACTTCGAAGACTAAATCTTTCACAACGACAAGTTTGAGATAAATGCCTTGGAAGGGTTTGTACTAATAAAGAGAAAGTTGCGAGATAAAGAACGTGCGAGACACTTGAACTTTGGCAATCGAGTCATCTAAACTTCTTTAGTTAACTAAGTGCGAGAGACTTTCGCACTAGACGTGCTACAAGTTAGAATTAAATCTGCGAATAAGAACTTCAACTATTCTCAATTATGACTATTTTCGATGAATCAAGACTACTAAGTTTTGATAATGTTAAGCTTGTTTATTAAGTCATCGACGATATTGTCGTGAAGCGTGCCTTTGCGAATGACAACGAGAGCATTCATAATAAGTATCGCATCTACGACGTGCTTAACAACATGCCTCACTATTCAAATCTAGTTCGAAGCTTCTATCGAATTTCATTCGCGAATTTCTTGCAATATCTTAGCGACGACATCGTCGACCAACGACTTGAGCAACATCAAATAAGGGACTCATCGAACGACCAAGTAATCGAGATGACAAAAAGTGAATCAAAAAGCTTAATTTGAAGGTGGATGATAAAGCTAATCGACGCAATTGCATAACTTGAGTCGCTCGAATACGTATATACTAACATTCGATCATCAAATCTTCTATTGAACGACAACGATCACTTGAAAGTTGTTAATTTCGACAATACAATCAAGACGAAATCTAAGTTTGACGATTGCTAGCTATTCTACGCGAGAGTTCTAGATAACGAAAATGCGACTGAACGTAAAACGTTCGAATGTTATGATTCTCGCATCAAACAATTCGCAATTGATTCGATCTTCTACTACATGACTCGCGATTTCGAATTCTACAACAATGAATAATTTGAAAGAAAGCATAGCAATGAGGTCGTCAATCTTTTGCAAAAGAAGAAATTCCCTAAACTAAATAACGAGAACATAAACATTATTATACATAATTATTGACAGAAAAAGTATGAATTGATCAAAAGACTAAAGATTAAGATAATACGTCTAGATCGCAATATTCGACTAAATATAACAACGACAATGTTAAAGAAGAAATATAAAGCAAGACGTCAAGAGTGTAGAAGACTCGTAGACACCTTAAGAAGCTAGTAGTATATTCGCGTAGTTAAAGAGTGTTCTAGGTGGTTCAAATATACTAGTTCTCCAAAGATGATTAAGCACAATCTCTTTTATTCATTAAGCTTCGTCATTCATTGCACTTGAATGTCGATTAAAGTAGATCTATGTTTATTTCAAGCGACAACCAATATAGATCGCAAGCCTCCTTTCTTTCTAATTTTGAACCCTTCGACTCGTTCGCATGAGAGAGACATCACTTTTAATAATAGCGTCTTGGAGACAAGACGTAAGACACTTGTGCGCACACTTGTGTTTCGTTATTATTGCGATCACCACTCTTAGATCTAGAGACTGCACATTGCGAATTGCTATATCGTGTGAGCTCGTCATTCTTTGCTTTGAGAATAGAAGTTAAGTACAAATCTCTCTTCTTTTTCTTCTCTTGAACTTAGCTTCGAGTTGCTTTGAGAGATTTCTACAAGAGGCGATTTCTACTGCGAGACCAACAATTAACTCTAGAAGAGCTCTTCTTGGGTCGACATTTTAGATTAGATTTAGGAGCACGCTTTTGTGATTCTCTTTTTAGACGTTTGTAGAGAAGGCTAGAAGCTTTGTCCACGTTCTAGGAAAGCTCGTCGATAGATGTTTCAAATTCTAGTGCATTCAACTCGATAATAAACTACATACTATATGTAGACAACTCTAAGTTGAACGTGTCTCTTGGCGATCTTATCACGCTATCATTTGCGATGACTATGACTTTATCTCTTTGCTTTTTTGTCTAGTCTCTTGCGTTTCTAAATGCAATGACTTCTTCTCGAAATCTTTTAACAATGCTAGTGATAATAAAGGTGTTAAGTTAAGTCATATAATATTTAGGAGAGACTTCAATATTAGATGCTTGAATGTTGTGAATTATGTACAACTTAAGTGTTTCGTCATAATAGGTCGAGGTAATGGTGTACGCGTTGTTGTCGTGAACTAGACGAGAATTCGCTTCAAATGATCGCAATCTATGAATGCCACGAGCTTCCAAGGCGTCGTCGAAACAAGCTTGTCGTTTGATCATAATCGCACTCTCGTCGAGACTCTTTGTCTCGATGAAGAAGTTGAGCAACGCTAGCGCCTGCGCTTGTGTGATCGATACAACGTATAATTCTAATTCTTGGCGAATTCGTAGATCTATCTGTGCAGGACGAGCTTCGTCATAGAAGTTGGGTTTGGCGTCGACAAAGTTGTCGTGCGTCAATAGCTCAAGATTTGCAAATGCGAGATTCTTCGCGAAGGGGATAGAGACAATGTCTTGAATCACTAGAAACACGTTACTCATAATAGCGTTCTCATTTAAAGCTCGTGAATTGATCTGCTTGAAGATGCGAAATTTCTTGTCAAAGAGTTGAGATAATGAAAGAGATGATCTCGACTCTCTCAATCTTTGAAGAATCTCGTCATGATTGTTTGGCCATGAAGGATCTCGACTATTCGGAAATTTATATCCATTGGGATAGATGTCGTTATCGATGAAGTTTTGCTCAAAATTGGAATCGTACGAGGGAAGTCTTTCTTGTCTTCGAGGTTGTAGTTTTCGCAATAGAGTCGTTCAAGGTATTTTTAAGTCTTATGGAAGTTCTCGAATTAAACTAACTCGATAACATAACACGTGTCGTAAAGTTCTATGTAAACGATTTTGAATATTGTAGAAACAAAATTAGCAAAGATCGAACGTCTTCTAAGCAAACTTATCTCTTCTAGATCACGCAAATCTAGATCGTCGTATCTAGCAAAGCGCTTTAGTTGCTTTAAGAGATTCTTTAATGAATTCTATCTTAAATCTAGATTGCGCACAATAGTGATTCTAATAGAATTGATTCTTTGTTTATTCTGGCGATCAAGTTCGTCCAAAGCTCGTCGAGTGAGTCACAATCTTAAGAGTGAATTCTAGTACACTATATTTGTCTTCTATTGAAGATGTCTTTTGAGCTTTTTCCGAGACGAGTGCGATATAGCGATCGTGAAAAGCTCTTTCTTGATCGCATCTTGCCTACGCTTTAAAACACGCAATGATTAACGTTTAGACACAAGTGTAATTATTAAGCATCGCACGCTATAGAATGAAAATTATAAAAGATTTTTTTAATAGATGAATGCGAACATGAAAGTATGAAGACGCGTAGAAAAAGTATCGAGTCATATTTATCAAAGATCATTCTATTCAAAGCTAAGATAAGCGCGCGACTAGAAGCATTTTAATTCTAGCCAATAAATGATTCTTGTTCTTGGGACGACATTGTTGCCCAAACGAATCTAACACTAAACACTTTTCTCTCAACTCTTAACATTGATAGATCATTAAAAAGTGTAATATGGCGTCATCAACGCTATTACAAGACAAGTAGATATTTAATTTGGTTCTTCTAAAGTCTCTTGCACAAACATAGCATTGTTCGATTTCTTTTTCTCTTTTAATCTTTTCTTAACGATAATGAAATCGAAATCTTTGAAGACTAGACTAATAAATAATGAATACAAATTTTTCTTAAGTCTTGTTAATCTAGAGTCGAATAAATTAGATTTATATTTACAATTTCTAATCTTGTCGAAGATCATTGTTCGTACTTAGTTGATCAATAAGTATAATATCTTTCATTCCTGCGAATAATAAGCGCCACGTCTACGTTGCATAATTGTGCTAGCTAATTTGCTTTCTTAATTAGATTCGATCTTCTTCTAGAGAATTGTTGCGTTTTCGCTTTCGTTGCGTAAGCTATCTTATTAAATTGTCTCGATCGAGCTAGAATATAACGAAGAGCTTTATATAGTATTGTCATTCGAAAATTCAAGATGAAACGACGTTTCACAAGTCGAATTTAATAGATTAATTGCTTTTGATTAAGATGCTTATTTAAGAACGTAATAACATTTAATTTAGAAGATGATTGTCAACTCTACTAGCGCTAGCTTTAGAAACTTTGTCAAGAGATCGTAATAAACATCCAAGAAATCTACTATAAATTACGTCAATTGTGACTTAAGATTCGAAACTAATGAAATGTGCAAAACATAATTCGTTTATTAAGTCTCTAACCCTACATGAGCTCTAGACAACTTCTATCGACAAATAGACTAGTTATTATCTTTATTACTCTTAGCACAACGTATAATCTCGAGAGAAATTCTCGTCAATAGTAGTCTCTAGAGCGACGAGTCGAAATCAAGAGTCTTAACGTTGAAGACACAAATCTTGTCATGAGAATAAGTTGTAGTTTGTTGAAGCTACTTTGAATTCACGTAGTATAAGTAAGACTTGTTAGGCATGTCTAGAATGTCAAACAAGAGAAGATGATACTATTAGTTTGATTAACACTCTCTTTACTTTTAATTAGAGATAAGAATCTATAGACGAGACTTAACACAATCTTATTCTACAATATAAGATATTGGGAAATTATACTCAAAACTATTTATTAAGATCTTGCGATCAACATTTAAGCAATGTATTGTAACCTAATGCCCAAGATGCTTTTCAAATAGCATCGCTTGATTTTAATCTAGCTTCAAACAATTTGCGAGACGTCTCGTCTCTATTCTACGCATCTAATGCTAGCTTTGCCACGAAGATGTGGCATAAGAATTTAGAATCTTCGACAATGCACACTTACTCGTTAGTGCAAAGATTGCCTATTCTATCTTCTTCATTCTTATGCTTCCATTTAATCTTTCTCTTAGTTAGCTCGTTCAACTATTAGAAGATCTCAACTGCAATCAAAGGTATAAGAGAGCGAGCAACCCTCCCCTCGTTTTTCTTCTCCTCTTCTTTCTTGCCCATACCTCTCTTCGTCTCGCTTCCAATTATCGAGATTTTAGGCTTCTACATTGAATTAGTCGCGTCTTAGTCGCAACCTAAGATATAAGAGAGCGAACAATTCTCCCTCGTTTTCCGTCTTCTCTTCTTCCTTTCCTATTCTTCCTTTCGTCGCTCTTTTAATTACCAAGATTTTAGACTTTTGCATTGACTCAACGACGACCCAAGAGATTTAGGACGACAAAGTCTCATAAGAGTGATCATTTCGCTCCTTCGATTTCACCTCTATCTTTTTGCCTATGTACGACCTTTTCTTTTCGTCTAGCTACAATGGAATAGCGAAGAGCAATCACGTCTCGTAAACAACGAGATCCAAAAATACGTAGATCACGTGCTAGTAATAGGCTCAATCAAGATTAACTTTTCAACATTTTCTCAACGATCGCGAGCAATACTATCCAAGAACTACTGCGTGCCAAATCGTAGATCGTAGTGCTTAGCGACGCTAGTATATTAGTTAACGCGAGATGTAAGCGATCTTTGTCTTCTCATAAACTACATTAACTAACGATTTTTCTCTCAATTCTTAACTTTTGTTTCAAGATCGATCTTCATCGATCGCAAAGAAGATTGTTCGACATCTCTATATATAATAACAACAAAAATACTCGTAACTTTTATCACATAATCGAAGAATTATACAACAAATCGTTGCGCGTCGTTCCCACCCCTTTTCATTTTTTTCTAGAGAGGCTCGCTATCTCTAATTAACTTGTACGACATTACACACAGAATATTAACTATATTAAGAATAATCTATCGTACTTAAAGTCTTATGACGCTTCAACATCCTCGAAGAAGCAAAGGTCTAAAACGATTTAGTTGCATAAACGTCTTCGCACAATGATATGTCAAAAATGTCGCCTAGAGAACTTCTTTGCATCAAAGTTGTTCTATGAAATAAGCGTTTCAATCTGCTCGCGTTGCGATGAAATTAAGACGAGAAAAGTTGTCGAGAACAAAAGATCACAAGACATTAAAAGACTTAGATCTCGAATTGTGCTATATAAGAAAACTAATTCAAACGAGAATCTTATTGAAGAGACAATTGAGAAAGATTTGCAAAAGCCAATTGATACAATTCTAGTAATTGGGACAACTATAAAAGTTTCTAGCATAAAACGTTTAATAATTAAATTTTCTCGCATCGCCAAAGCACGATCGACAAGCACAATTATCTAGATAAGTAAAAAAGCATCACTAGCATAACTAAAGCGAATGTTTGACGTCATTTTATTGAGCGACTACGATGATATAATCGCTTTGTTAGAATAATTAAAGCAGAAGTTTAACTCAATTTTACTGTAGAAAGACTTGCACAAACGCATCAATAAGTTATAGTAGAATCGAAATAGCGCTTAGAATAGAATTACGTTCGCTATCGTACTAATAGATACAAGACGTCATGCTTCGTGTAGGAAATGAGTTACGAAAACTATAGATTAGTATAGATTAAAAGTCTAAAAGTCGTTGATAATAGGCTCAATCTTCTTGACGAAGAGATATCTATTAATATAGACTATTTAAACAATTCGTAAATTAAGTTCGCTTCATGAAGGCATCACAATCTTTATTCTAGACTAGATTGTGCTCTACTTCTTATCTTCTAAACAATGTGAGAATCTTAAATCTAGAATTAAAAAACTTTTCTAGTGCTATCTTATTAACGAATTCCATGTAGTATCGTGCGATGTGTTTTCATCGATCTCGAATAATAGAATCGAGATTATTTCGAAGAAGCGCTTTTATCATTGCAAGATTAACTTGTCACTTAAAAGCTAAATGCAAAGCACTTCTTTCATTAAGATCAACAACATTAATTGTAGCGTTATAAATAATTAGTTCTTTCATATTAGCGTCAATGAGATATCTAGACATTAGTGTCGTTTCTTCTTGCTTATTCGAAATATTCACATCGATATAATAACGCAACAACGCTTCTATTAAGATCGATCTATAATCGTTGTCAAGTTCGTAGACGATTCTTAACGCAAAATCTTCGTTGAAGTTAACATTGTTAACATCGACTTCATTTTGTAATAAGCTCTTAAGGTTTCTATACTAGAGCTTCAAGTAATAATTGTTTTTGCAATCACATATTCTTGCTTTCTCGCTTAATCAACATATTAAAGAGCTTCCTAATATTATCTAATTGATGTCGTTCCTAGCAATCAAGAGTCTTGATAGTGTCTTCTTAATATAGTCTAGATCATTTGTGTTAAAGAGCGAATGAAACGTCTCATAAACATTTGCTTCTCGATTTAGAAGAAGTTCGACAAGTTTTTACAAGTTAACTTATATCGCATTTGATAGAAAGAAATTCTTGTAAACATCGACTTTATAATTCAATAATATTGTGACGACATCGCGATGTCTAGTCTTTGTCGCAACGTCAAGTAAACTCTTGTACATATTGTCTCTCTTATTGATATTAACATTCGTCGTGTTTGTTAATTTATCGATTTTAAATATTTGATTAAACGCGAATTAAATAACATTTATTAGGGGCGTCTTAATATCTCTTTTATGATTCACATTAACTTCTAGATCTAGCAAGTATCGTCACGATTGCTATTCTCGCAAAGTAGAGTAAAGAGAATAAGATTCTACGCCATCTATATTAGCATCATATTTCTTCACAAGAAGCTTCACGACATCGCGATATTCGTGCGCGATAACTATCGTCATTAACGATTCTTCTCACAAATTAAAGAATAGTCTATTGACATTTTAATCAATTGCAATAAGTAACTTTATAGCACGCATCTTTTTTACAATCACAATAGTCGTTAACTTTTCGCAAAAGAGTGGTTCAAAATCTATTGTGTTGTGTTTGTGCAATTTCATTACAACTTTAAAAGCAAAGATATTGCTCATGTTACTTTATGCTATCATTTGTTTCGTAAGATTCTTGCGAGAATTTCTATTAACATATTTGCGAAGCTAGAGAAGCATATCTTGTCGAATGAAAGTGTTCTAGAAGTTTGTACGTTGTTACTCTCGCTTAAGAGACTATTGATGCTTGAACTTACGATAGACGCGAATATAAAAATAGAGCTCCTTGCATAGCTTCGTATACTTTGCGATATTATTAGCGTCGAATGTCTAGCGTTCATAGGAATCTAAGAAGACGATAAAAAGAAGCTTCGTGAATAGTGTGTTCATGGTCGCTGTTGTTAACTATTTGCACACTTGCTCTAATAGCTAACGTCTCTACTTGAGCAAAATATCTTGTATCGCAATTCTATCCAATCCAATTCCAAGATCTAGCAGAGAAGTATTTGCCTTTACTGCTTCTTCCCATATTAGCAGCATGTAAGGGGCAAGAGCCAATTTCAACGTATTGATCGACAAGGCCGAATCTTTTCTGATCGAGCTAGATTGCATTCGTGTGCCATGGCATAGCATGCGAGCTTCCTCGACGATCAACTGCCTGATGTGATTCGCACGTGCGCACAGCCCTCATTAAAGTTTATCACATGATCTTTCTAAGCTGCGGTCATCCCTACAAATAGTTTAGTGCAGCGGTAGCACACCTCATTTAATTGGCGCAAGCGTCGGTTGAGCTTTAGCGCAACCTGTGCCGCATCAAGCTCGGAACAACTTATCAATGGTGACATACGTTTTCCGGCTTGCTAGCGCAGGACCTACTCGCATTAGTGACCTTTTCTGATTCGCAAACGGCTGGGGGACGTAAGGAGGCTTTCTTTTGCCCGGCCATATTGCCGTGGAGGGATGTTCCCAACGGTCAGCCAGCCGAATCGGGAGAGGTGCGCAAATCCCTGCCGGGCCGTAAAGTAGCATCCACCGTAGGGACATGATCGTTCTGCTCGTGGGGGCCGGATCGTAGGGGAACATTCACCGTAGGGCCATGGCGGCCCTACTCGCTTCGGCCGGACAAGGCCCTACGGTAAACAGTTCCCTACAATCCAGCCGCTGGTAAGGCCACCATGGCCCTACGGCGGATGTTCGAGGCAGCCGAAAAGCGAGATGGCCCTACGGTGAACGTTCCCCTACGATCCGGCCGCGAGTAGGGCTATTGGCCCTACGGTGAATGTTCCCCTACGATCCGGCCACCGGCTGGGCCGTACGGCCATAGTCCACCCTGCTCATTAAAGGAAACCATCTAGACCGTACGACCCTTCTCATCGTGATGGAACACATTACCTGCCTAGCCCGTAGGAACATCGTCCCCGCACCAATATGCCCCTAGACTTAGGGTGCTGTCCCTCCTTGCCCTTGGGTGCATAGGTAGGGATTGTCACTTTTTCTGGCAAGGATCAGGATGCTATCATTACGCGCTTGTTACTGTTTTGGTTTAGTGATCTCCGCCGCACACTACTGCGTTCACTTCGTTATCACATTGGCGGGAACAGGACGCCATGCACGACATGAGGGGACAACGACTGGCTAAGATTTGAACTACTAGAGTCTAAATCTACTTCATTGGCTGCTGTCTCGCGCTATCAATCACGATCTCAACATTATCAAAATCCTTCTTTTGTGGGGTTCTAACAGTCACCTGTGGATCATTCTTGTGCACGACGTACTTGACAAGATCGCGAAGTTTATTGAGAAAAGACGCTACTCGCCTATTGTGATTCTTTAGGTTTTTCAAGTTTCTAGGAATTGACGTCAACTTGAATCAAGTAAAAGCAATCGTAGCACATACTTTGCAAGATTGATGACCTTACGTTGTGTTAACGTTCGCGAAGCTTGCATGTGTTCAAACTTACTATTTATCTAGCGTTGTAACTCGTTGTGCGAAATCGAGATACTTTTGTCGCGTGATCGTCTACTTATATTTATAGAAGAAGTCGTTCATAAGTTAGCTAGTACTCATAGCATTCTATTGTAATTCGACATCGTAGCTTGAATTCATTATTATAGAGATCGTATTATATTCGAAGTTGTTGTTGCTTATTATGTTAAAGAAGTTTTAATTGTTAGCGAACTTCATTCTTGAGTGCTAAGAAACAATAAAAAGTAGATGAAAGATACGTCGATTTATAAGATGATAGAAGTCGACAAAAGACTAAAAATAAAGACTAGAAGTATAAAGATCAAGAGATGAAGACCTAATAAAAGTCACATTCACGTTCGTGGAATAAAGCTAAAAAAACAACTAGTACCCTTGTACGAATTCTAATTTCGTGCTCATTCTTCGCTTTTAACGTACTTGAGGACATTGCGAATAATTTAAAGCGTTCGACTCACACACTAGTTTTAGCTTCAAGTTATTCTTTTAGTTTTAGCGATCAACTCTTGAAACAATAAGCGCCACAAGAGATAAAAGATAAATATTGCCTCAATCTAATCTACTAAAGGCAACGTATCTTGTTATCTATGACGAGAAAATAAGATCTAATTGGGATTGAATCAAGAAATGATACAATCTCGTCGCATTGCATTATAGCTTTTCTAAGAGAATCAATATAGACTTGCGCAAACGATGAAGTCGCTTACAAGTTAATTATTTGTAGTACAATCTTAATCGAGTTGCAAATTACACTTCGTTCGTTCAACAACTTATAAATGACTAAACGCTAAGTTCTTTAATCACAAATCTTTTAATCCAAGATTTGACAAAGAGGCACTTAGAAGTCGATATTAAGAAATTGTTCGAAACTATTGACAACAAGTACATTTACGACGTAAGTTGTAAACTAATCTATGTTTTCGATGTTTCGAAATTAATTAACGTATAGCAATCTTCGCTCTTTTTGACTTTGTCTTATGCGTCTCTTGGGCAAAGATACGAGTCGTAGCAAAGTCTTAATCAAGAATTCTTTCAAGAAAATGTCTAGAAGCAAAAAACAACTTGATTATCATAATTGTTGCAAGGTTTTCACGAATAACTCTAAGCGTTAGATTATCTTGTGTTGATATAAACGAATTAAATGACTCACAAGTATAGATCTTCATTAATCGTACACAATACTTAGCTATATTTAGTAGTAGTCGCTGCGAATATTCTTCGTCTATAAGATAGTCTTTCTCTTATGGGCGTTATAATGTTAATCGCAATTCTTCCAAGAATCTTTATTGCTAGTTCGATTCGAACGTCGATAGATTTTCTTTCTTAGTTGATCGAATTATCGAAGCTCTTCTATTGCATCTTCACATCAAGTTTGTTGACTAACTAGATATATCTAAATCGAAGAACGTATCGCAAGTATGCTTATGACTCTTAACAAACAAAAATTAACTACTAATTAGAACAAATAGCTATCACGAATAATAGTTTTCTTTAAGAATTCTTCAAGAAATGTGCACGTTAAGAAGAAGAACTCTTTTAACGAAATTAAGCGCTTACTCTTTAAATCAACAAGTAGAATGCGAACTTACATTAGACAAATCTTTAATTGTAGCAAACACAAGTAAATTTAAATGCAACGATTTGTCGATGTTAGGAACTCGAGACTCTTTATCTAGAATTTCAAAAATTCTACGTTAGATTAGAAAATTAGCTTCAAGAGAAAAGGCAAAACCATAAGAACATTCGTGACGCTCTAGAAACGAAGATAAAAAAGCTAGCGAAAACGAAAAAGAATCTTAAACGCTATTAATTGACGCTTAAAGATCTTTCGAAGTTCTTAACTATAATACAAGTAACATCTAGCGAAGACAAGACAATTGTTATGACAACTTTGCTATTAGAAGGCAAAAATATTAAAAGTTTGTTAATTGATATTAAGAACAAGAAAGAGTATATACAAATTCTAGAAGACGAACATCGACAATACAAACACTTTGTAAAGCAAGAAAACTACTCGCATTTTAATAATATTCTAAAGATCTTAGATTGATTTGTTGTTAAGCTTGACGATGAGAAATCTATCAATGTCAATAGATTTAACTAGTTGGATTAGAAGATAATCAAGATCAAACAAAAGTCGTTTTTCAAGAAAAGAGCACGCTTCGATCGAAAATTAACTAGGAAAAATAATTACTAAGTTTCCTTAACGTTTTATGCGACGTGCTTGCATTTATTGACTATTCTATAAAATAACTTGTTGAGTTATTGCTTCATATTAATGCTTTAGTTTATTTACAATGTTAAGAGAAATCTTGAAGATAATTTGCTTTTTAATTTTATAAGCTTGTTACACAATTATTTTGTCATTAATGAATTTGAGCCCAATCATATTATTGTGACTCATGTAGACATGTTTTACGTTTTGCTCGCGAACATCTAGAATCTTCGCTATCTATAGAATGTTTTTTAAACTTGGTTTTTCGACTTGAAACAAAGTTTAATCGTAGAGCGATATAAAAAATATAACGATCAAAACATTGTTTAACGAAGACTTTGAATATAGTTGAGCTAATTGTTACGCAAATTAAGAGTAAACAATCTTAGTTAAAGATTAAGTCGTATACGTAAATCTTAATCAAGTAGATATTGAAAACAACGAGGTCGTTAGCTTCGTCGCTAGAGAAGAAGTAGATTTCGATTGCGATTTGTGTCTAGGCGAGTAAGATATCAAGTCTAGATCTTGTGTTAAAGATAACGATGATAATCTTCTACGTTTTCTTAACATTCTTGCGAGATACTTAATTAATCATAACTAGAAAGTGACGCCAAATAAATAGTTCAAGTTGTCGATATAAGTACTATCGCGCTTGAAGATCGCTATAGCTTTTGCGAGACGCTTGATTATGTTTAATAAATTGTTCGTTCTAGTCAAGGCATTCGTTGTGTTAATGTGTGAAAATCTTACGAATAAAGTCTTTGAAATTGATTAATAGTATACTTTTTATAATCTTGATATAGAGTTTAAGATATTTCGTATCTTCCAAAAAGATGTGTAGAGAAGAGATGATATATTTGATGAATTTCAAGCGCGCTAATATCGAGAAACGTTAATTTTTAAACACATCGAAAGAGAAGATTTCTCGTTGCAACATTAGCTTTTTAATTTGATAAAAGTCTACGAAAAAGTAATGTGCATTTCTGTCTTAAAGAACGATGATTATATAGAAATTCAAACACGTAAAGCTCGCGATACATTCGCCAAGAATATAACATTAGATTTCTCGTATACGCACAAGATATTGTGTCATTTTTTCTAGACAACGAAGAATTAAGACTCTATAAAACGTTTCTATTTTAAGCGTCAACTAAAGATTAAAAAAGAACAAAAGATTATCAAATGCGTCTTGAAATTCTTTTATTTGCTTATTCTTAATCGCAAGACGTTGTATCTATAAGACGTTTCTTCTTTTGCTCTTAAAAAGTCTAGCTAGTTACGATTGCTAGCGAACAATGTTCTTAACCAAGTTGCATTAACGTGTATGACAAAAAATGTCTTCATCGAAGAAGTTAAAGATATTGGAGTAAACTTCTCTTATGGCGCGCTTTGTCTATTTATCAAGAACTAGAAGCTAGTTAGAGTCTAGTAGTAGTTAAACGAGAAATAAACTCAAGTTCTTTTAGATAAAGATTTATTACTTATTATTTGTCGTTAGGATGTAGAAATCTTTTGACTTGCTTCTAGTTAATAAGTATCTTGTAAATACGTAACACTTGTACGAAGCGATAGAAATTAAGACTCTTAAGTAGAGCGCAAAGCGTTAAAAGAGATCTAATCTATACGTAAAGCATTATTAAGATTTTGTCTACGCATTACAATTGAAACGTGATGCTCTAAAGCAAGTCGCAAGCAATCTTCAAGTTTAAAGATCTAAATCAATCGAGATAAATTTCTAGAATCGAATTGCCAAAAATTAGTAAGCGAATCTTCTAGAGAAAATTGTCTAATTTAAAGCTTTACGATGTCGCGAAAAGTTTAATTCTTCGCTAGCTCAAAACTCTCTTCACGAGAGCGTTAATCGTTTATGTCTTCTCTATTAGTTATCACTTTTTGTGAACTATTAGATAACAAGATATAAATGAGAGCCTTTCTATAGCTTCTTAAAAGAGGCGTTAAGTCGTTTTCGAAAAAGATCTTATCGCAAAGAATTCGAAACGAGCTAGCAATCTTTAATTGACTTCGCACGTTAAATTTCATGCTACTATAATGTTTAAAGACAACACTTTATTTTCTTGAAATCTTTATACAATGATCTCTTGCAATCATTCGTCTTGACTACACGTATCTAATGTTTGGAAGTCTACAATTCACGACGAAGATTATTTTACTTAACATCTTAATAATCTTAATGATGCGAGAATTTAATAGTTTTTGTTGCTTTTTTTCGTTAATTAACAAGCAAAGATTACAACTCTTCGTGAATTGTTTTTATACAACACTTTTAAAAAGAAACGCAATAATGACGACGTGAATCTTCGTTTAGACAATACAATAATTGCGTCGAACTATTTCATCTTTATAGTTAACGATAACTCGAGATTGCTAGTTTTATCCACTTTATCAAATTAATTTTGTCACAAGTCTAGATCATATTGTCTTCAATAAAAATGCTCATCTTTATACAACATCTTAAACTTCTTATATACTCGAGTTTTTTTATTATTTACGAATGTTATTTGCGTCTTCGCAAATAACTTTAGTTGTCTAAAGAATATTATAGATCTTCTTAAAGCGTGAGCTATTGCTAGCAACGCCTCGCATTTACTCTATCTAATACGTTTAAAAATTGTAATAGTCGCTACTAGCGACGAAGCTAGTGTTATTTTTAATGTTCTTTAAGCTTAGAATTTTAAATTTGGGCTCAATCAATAAAATCTTATTAACTTTTTTTTCTTCATCATTGTTCTCTATCTTATAGAGACGTCAATCTTTTCATTAGCTCGTTATTAACGATTAAAGAAAGTTCTTTTAAGATACGCAAATAAGATGCGACAATTGCGTCAACAACTTCAATTACTTTATTTCGCTATACATTTAAATCGTTTTTTTCAAGAGATCGTCAAACATGTTGCTTTAAACTCGAAGAAAACCTTCAACTTTATCTTAATTAGTCGCCTATTTAATTTCATTAATGATAAATACATTTAACATCTTTTTATCTTCGTACATTTAGCTAACGAACACGAATTTAGTCTCGAGAAACAAGCATCTCTTATAATCTTAAAAATGCTCATGAACGTCTATTCTTTTAGCATGCACAATGAGCTAAGTTTCTCGTAACAATTAATTTCGCTAATCTAGACTTAGATTTCGACTCTATAACAATATATAAGTTTCTCTATTAGTCTTTACTTTTCCAAGCATTTAATAGTCTTCTTGCTAAGATTTTAGTAGCTTAGCAATGTAAAAATGTATAAACGCAATTTTGTCTTTTGAATTTCACGCTTCTTTCTTAATAGATCGACGCAACTTAAGTGCATCGAGAAAATTTAAAAGAATTTACTAGATAAAAGTTTCTTAAAAGTAATTTTACATGTTTACATTGTATGCGTCGCAAATCAAAGTATACTTTATCTTGTACGCATACTATATGCGACACATGTCTTCGCATATTTGGGAAATCTACGTTTATTAAAGACTATCGATTCTTTATTCGCAATTGTATTCTTTGCAAATTAGAAAAAGTTATTGCAAAATACAAATTGTTAACAATCAAGATATGCATTCTTTTAATTAATAAAAATAAGATTCGTGAAGTTGTTTCGCTAGTTTTCTTAAATCTCTTGCAAAAATTGTTAACTCTTAATTATGTCTTCAAGATCTATTTGATTTTGCGTTCGAAACTAGTTTAAATAAGGCAACGCACGAGTTTTCGTAATAGAGCTCTAACATTTTAGTCTAGAAGATCTTATCGTTCTTAGTTTGTTTAATAGTGAATAAAACATTTTGTAATGCAAAAATGTATTCGAGACTTTAAGTCGACAATTCTTTGATCGAAATCATCAAAACGAGTCAAATATCTTGCGATATTTTCGTCATTTGCTTAAGTGCTAGTTCTCGAATAGCTACTATGATGTACGTAGTCTCGAGACTTCACTCAAAGAAAGTTTTGACGCTAATTAACGAATGTTTAACTATTGTTAATATGCAATTGATGTTAAGTTTGCGATAATTGCTACTACTATCTCGAATGCGTCTTCCTATCTTTTTTCAAATTACAATGACATTAAGAAGAGACAAAAGAGTTGTAATAAAATCATTACATTCTTATTCCCAAAAATAAATAACTTAATATTGATAGATTATAAGCATGTTTGATCTTGAAGAATTAAAGATGAGCTCTTCGTATAAGAGACGTAAATAATTCATTGTCGTTTGTGCTTTATGCGACTAATTAAGCTAGTGAACAAGTAACTTTCGCAACGTTTGTGTAAGTGTGCAATCATTATTTTAATTAGAGTTTTGCTAACATTTTCTAGACTTTTCAAACTAGCGCAATTGTCTACTTTAGAAACACTTTAAAATAAAGATCTAAAGCATAACAATTTAGTCAATCTAACATTGTGAGAAAGTAACTATATATGGCCAATAATTAATATCGACATAATTCTATTTTTAGGCATCAATATTAACAAAGCTTTCGTATTCTCTAGCGTTCCAAATTTTCATCATATTATTTTCGACGAATTTATCTCACGACTCTATTGATCTTTTATTTTCTTTTTAGATGATTAAAGTGTCTAGTAGAACTTGCAAAATCGTTTAGATTCTTAGTTACAAAAGAACTACTTTCGACTAAACGTTACATTGACAAACAAGCAATTTACAATCAATGACGTGAATTGTATGTAAAAGCTATAAGACTATGTAGAAGAGCAATCGAATCTTTTCTAGAATTGTAAGAAGATAATATACGCAATGCTTTTGTCATCTTTGTTTTTCGAGCTAAGTTAAATGTTAATCTTTACTAATGACGTTTATTGATGTTCTAGCTTTATACGATCTCGATTGAATAATCGAATTATGCTTGAAGCGTTAAGCAAATTGCAACAATCGCACTAGATTGTCGTAATAGACAAGAAGATTCTAGAATATCTTGAGTTAAGACAAGATGTATGCGAACGCTACAAATGATACAAGATGTACGTAGAAGTCGTTGTTCGTCATTTAACGAATTCGACAATTGTTTATCTCTAGAACGTCATCAAAGAAAGAAGAAAGATTAGCGAGTTTCCACAAACAATGCAATGATTTGTCGCGCAACAACAATTAAACGCTAACTTTAATACATCTTATTACAATGTTAAGACTTACTTACAATGTAGAGCTTGCGAGCCAAATGCTAGGCACAATAGTCGAAAACGTAAAACGAACGACGACAAGAATAGCTTGATCTCTGCGAAGAAGACTCGCCATTCGTAATGAAACGACGTAATGAAGGGATAATTATTATATCTTGTTTAATCTAAATCGAGATGCATGGAATTAAGATTCGATCCTTCGTTCTCACTTTCGACTTGTGGTTAAAAATAATTTCTATTAGCTTGGGTCTTAGCAATAAGAATCAAGAGAAGCGCCAAAATCGAAATACGTCGATTTTGATGTGTCATCTCTGTACAAGCTTTGGCGCCAACTCTAGCTAGGGGCGCGTAGTAGCACTCAATAGAAAAGTCGCGCTATTTTCATCAATCTTTTGCACATTGATCTCTATTTACTCTCTACTTATCTTTCGCATCTTTTTAGTGTACATATTAGTTCTTAGTCTTTGCAAATATCTTTCGCGACTTCGAGATAAAACAACGATATGTTTCGCAAGCGCAAAGATACATTGTTACGAAAAATTCATGAACTCACTAGCTTTATCGAAGCTAATGCGATAATGTTTCTTCGCTATGATTCTTAAGTAATTGCGTATAACAACAATCGCGATAATGATTAATCTACATTGAAGATAACATTTAATTCACTTAATATCGTGGAATAGTCTTATACTTACAACGCTTCAAGAGACTAAGAGAGTTAAAGTATTGCTCGATTATTCTAATTTTAATCATCAAGTTCATAGGCGTATAATTGGTGTTAATCTTAATCAAAGCATGTTTGTCTTTAACGACAAATCGTATTAATTAAATGAATTAAAAGCTATTGTCCTAGACGATCTATCTTGAACTAACGTTATGTCGAACAATGTAGCTTCTCGCTTGATCGCAGATGCTTAGTTCGACATAGCTATAACTTTACGTCAAATGATCACGAACCAAGATATCAATAATAGTGATTAGTAGTCGACAAACCTCGAAAACACATGCCAGAGTATGGAAAATCTATCGTCATCAAGTCGTGAGCATTCGTATCTCGCGCCTCAAGATTTAAGACTCTTATACTAGGACATGAGCGAATTGGTTGAGGTTAGCAACGCACTATGTTGCCCTAGCTAAAGCTAATTAGAATCGATAGAAGCTTTCAAGACCAAAGTCTTTGCACAACGATCATTGCTCTACCAATCAATAGTTATGTATTGACGAAGATTCGACAATTGAATTCAATGCTCTTGTAATTAAGATCTCGCCACAATTAAAGACTCAAACGAACGAGTCAAGTTAGGTCATTCTTTACGACTCATTCGTACAATTAAATTCAAGTATGATCGATGCCATTCTCGATTGCGTCTCAAGGTAGATATTCTAGTCCAATGAAGAGATAAAGTCAATGTAGATTGATTGACATTCTTAAATTCATAGCAATGAAGAGACTCTAGAGAGACGAGATTCGAGAATTTAAGACTTCAATCAAGGCAAGACAATAAGCGTTCACTCGAATGACGATCGCATCGCGAAAGTTTCGCAATATACATATTGTTAGATACGAGCTTAAGCAAAGCGTAGACTAGATTCTTATGAACAACGAAGAATCAAAAGATAGCAATAAGAAATAAAGATACTTAAGATCACATTAATTCTTATTCGATCTTTCTATGCGTCTTATTTCATAATTTATGCGTTCAATGTTATGTTTAATTAAAAATTGTTTAGTTCATCTATGCTAAGATCTAAGTCATTAGAACGTAAGATTTGAGACATATGCTAATAAACTCTAGTAATAGAAATAAATGCTAAGACATGTTAATAGACAGATTGCGCAACTCTATTTAATACGATTATTCAATTAAACATTGCCCAATTTAGTTAACGTAATCCCAAAAGAGCAAGCAAATCTAACGACTTAATAGTTCTAATTAAATTAGTATTCAATTATTAAATATTTATTCAATTGACTCATTATCTTATTTAATTGCTTCAATTACTTGTCTAGACGTAACTTATAAAAGTTATAATTATCTTCTCTATTGTTGTCGTCGTCGTCGTCGTCGTTATGTCTAGAGATATACTTAAAAGTCATCTTTACGTTCTTGATTTAAGCATTTCTTCGCGACAATTAAAGTCTTTGTAATTATTATTATCTTTGCGATTCTCGCAATCATTGTTATCTTTGTAGATCTCGCAATTTTTAAAAAACATACGACGATTATCTTGTAAACGAAAGAAGACGATCTAATTCGAATCAAAGTTGTTTAAACGATCGCCAAGAAAGAGAAGAAGATAAATTGATAAAAAACATCAAAGAATAGTTACACAAAAATTGAAGAAAAAGAATGTCAAGTTAAATGTAGATGACAATATTAATCTCGACTTTTATATCTAAAATATCGTTAGTCGACGTCGTGCTTCTAGCACTTCTAGTGCTTCTTCGTTGCCAAAAATCTCTACTTCTTTTGTCTCTCACAAGCGAAAGAAAGATTGACAACTAAATTAAAAGCTCAATTACGATCAACGACTTATAGAGAAGAACGATGTTATTTTTGTCAACATGTGCGTGACTAGATTTGCGAAGTACGACATCAAGACTATGTAGCGTTTTTAAAATAAAATTAGAAAAAGATTCGAAATAACAATAAATCGTAAATATGTTAACGTTAATAGACGAATAAAGCACTTAATAAGTAAAAGAAAAATAAACATTAAAGTCTTACACAAATCTAGTTATGTAGCACGAGACAACAATTAAATTTAAGTTATTAATGAATAAATGTTTACATTCGCAACATATTAAAAAGCGAAAAACTAAAAAAGCTCTTTGCGAAAATAAAAATAAAAAAGAATGTAAAATACGAAAAGAGAAGAAACAAACTTAGTTAACGACTAAAAAATAAACCGAATTACGAAGTCTTTTTTTTTTTCTTTTTTTTCTTTTTCGTCGTCTTCGTTAGTAGTAAGAAGAGCTTCAAAAATTAAAGCAATTACAAAGATAATAGCTATAGTATATTCTTTAACGCAAAGAAGAATGCAAGGAAATCGAAACTCGTAATAGAAACAAGCTCTCTATCTAATAACGATGCAATAATAACAAGAGATTTAGACTACGAAAAAGATATAAATAATAATTGACGTACAAGAGTGTAAATCTAATCTAAAGACGACGACAATTATTCGTCTATACTCTTTGAATCTTTATTAAATGAATTTACATCGCTAGAGTTTATAAAACGTTAAGAAAACAAGATTGCAAAATAGTTTTAAAATAATAAAAAAATCTCGAAAAGATTTAAACAAACGCGTGTCAACGTGATAAACTACAAAGACTTAGACGTTTTGCAAAACACATTGATCGACTACTTCAA